>Ga0181465_100031_pt1 | contig 30271 bp, 26 predicted proteins | sample InSIn3gowninarea_FD_119076 | JGI IMG/M metagenome (GOLD analysis project Ga0181465, IMG submission 119076) | Clean room microbial communities from NASA Spacecraft Assembly Facility at Jet Propulsion Laboratory, Pasadena, California, USA -... ... | reverse complement strand
CGTCATTGAAGTAATGGGAAATGTAAGCCCAACTGTGGATTGGTTAAAGCAGCTCATTCAAAATGGTAAGCACGTCATTACTGCTAATAAAGACTTACTTGCTATTCATTTAAAAGAGCTGGAAGATTTAGCAGAACAACAAGGTGTTGCGCTTAAATTTGAAGCCAGCGTAGCAGGGGGCATACCTATTGTAAATGCTATTAATAATGGGTTAAATGCGAATAATATAAGTAAATTTATGGGAATCTTTAACGGTACATCGAACTATATTCTCAGTAAGATGACGAGAGATCGAGCATCATTTGACGAAGCTTTATCAGAAGCGCAAGAATTAGGGTTTGCTGAAAGTGATCCAACTGACGATGTTGAAGGAATCGATGCAGCTCGTAAGGTTGTAATAACATCTTATCTATCATTTAATCAGGTCATAAACCTTAAAGATGTGACTTGCAAAGGCATTAGCGATGTTTCAATCGGTGATATTCAAGCAGCAGAAGCATTAGATTTCAAGATCAAGCTTATAGGTAAGGGCACTTACGCTAATGGTAAAGTAACAAGTTCTGTTGAACCTACTTTAATTCACAATACACATCAACTTGCTGCTGTTGAGGATGAGTATAATGCGATTTACGTCATTGGGGATGCGGTTGGTGAAACAATGTTTTATGGTAAAGGCGCAGGCAGTTTAGCGACAGGAAGTGCGGTAGTGAGTGATTTACTCAACGTAGCATTGTTATTTGAATCTAAGTTACACACATTGCCACCGCACTTTGAATTAAAGACGGAAGAAACGAAAGAAATGATTGAAAGCGATTCTCCAGTGACGCTCAAGGAGAAAGAAAGTTTCTATGTCGTATTACACAATACAAAGCAAGATATCGACCAGTTAGAGAAGTCACTCAAGCAAGATTTACCATTTCATAAATCATTAAAGGTAGTTAACAGAGATGACGAAACAGTAGCAGTACTCGTTGTAGGAATAGACGAGGCACCTGAGAATATTTTATCAACTAAAGGATATGAGATTGAAAAAATCTATCCAGTAGAAGGAGTTTAATCATTATGGATAAATGGCAAGGCTTAGTTAAAGAATATAAAAACTTTTTACCAGTAGAAGATAATACACCGATAGTCACTTTGAATGAAGGACATACACCTTTGATACATTGTGAAACATTGTCGAAAGAGCTTGATATCAATCTCTATGTAAAATATGAAGGGGCAAATCCTACAGGATCTTTCAAAGATCGTGGCATGTGCATGGCAATGACGAAAGCGAAAGAAGCAGGTAAAAAGGTAGTCATCTGCGCTTCCACAGGCAATACCTCTGCATCAGCAGCTGCCTATGCGGCTCGTGCGGGTCTGAAAGCGATCGTCGTCATTCCTGAAGGGAAGATTGCATTAGGCAAGCTCTCTCAAGCTGTCATGTATGGTGCGGAAATCGTTTCTATCGAAGGTAACTTTGATGAAGCATTAGAAATTGTGCAAGAAATAGCTAAAGATGGTGATATAGAACTCGTCAACTCAGTGAATCCATACCGTCTAGAAGGACAAAAAACAGGGGCATTTGAGGTCATCGAACAACTCGGAGGTCAAGCACCTGATGTCTTAGCCATTCCTGTAGGTAATGCAGGCAATATTTCAGCATATTGGAAAGGATTTAAAGAGTATCATGAGCGCAATCAAACGACACTGCCAACACTTTATGGTTTTCAAGCTGAAGGGGCTGCGCCTATTGTGCGTAACGAGGTAGTCAAACAACCAGAAACAGTAGCAACTGCCATTCGTATAGGTAATCCAGCAAGCTGGAGTAAAGCAACAAAGGCGTTAGAAGAATCACAAGGGCTTATTGATAGCGTTACAGATGATGAAATACTGGAAGCTTATCAAATGATGACGAGCAAGGAAGGCATATTTAGTGAACCTGCGAGTAATGCGTCTATCGCAGGGCTTATCAAATTACATCGTGCAGGTAAGTTAACTAAAGGTCAGACCGTTGTCGCTGTGTTGACTGGTAATGGTCTGAAAGATCCTGATACTGCTATATCGCTTCTAGATAATCCTATCCAACCTTTACCTAATGATCGAGAAAGCATCGTAAATTATATTAAAGGAGTCTTGTGATATGTCAGGAAAGCTTCATTTAGAAATACCGGCTTCAACAGCCAATTTAGGGGTAGGATTTGATTCGATTGGGATGGCACTCAATAAATTTTTGACTTTAGATGTCTCAGAAATTGAAGGTTCAGAGTGGCAATTTCATCATTTTGGTCCTCACATCGAAAGTTTACCAACAGATGACACACACTATATTTATCAAGTGGCTCAACAAGTAGCTAAGAGGTATAACGTTTCCTTACCTGCGTTTGAAATTAAGATGCACAGTGAAATTCCCTTAGCGAGAGGATTAGGCTCTTCAGCCGCAGCACTTGTCGCTGCCCTCTTTATCGCTAATTATTTTGGAGACATTGAGCTATCTCAATATGAGTTGTTACAACTCGCTACTGAATTTGAAGGTCATCCTGATAACGTTGCGCCAACGATCTATGGGGGACTAGTGCTAGGCTATTATAATCCTGATACACGTGTAACAGACGTCTCATACATTGATACGCCGAAAGTAGATATTGTGATTACGATTCCATCTTATGAGCTACAAACTACGGAGTCGCGTAATGCCTTGCCTGACCAGCTCACACATCAACAAGCGGTGCGTAATAGCGCGATTAGTAATACGATGATTAGTGCATTAATTCAGCACAACTATGCACTTGCTGGTAAAATGATGGGACAAGATGGTTTTCACGAACCGTATCGTCAGCATTTAATTCCTGAATTTCGTACTGTTAAAGCGATGGCGAAAATGCATGGCGCTTATGCGACAGTCATTAGTGGGGCAGGGCCTACGATGCTAACGATGGTCCCACCAGAAAAAAGTGGAGAATTAGTCAGAGCTTTGAAAGAAAAATTTAAAAATTGTAAATCAGAACTTGTGACAATTAATGAAGCGGGCGTGAAACAACAAATCATTTATTCAACTTGATATTTATTTGTTAAAGGAGCTAAGTCAATGCAGTCTCGTTATAAAATGATTGTCTCAGACATGGATGATACACTTTTAAACTCAAATCATATGCTATCAAAGGCTACACAAGAATATTTGTTAGATCTTCAACAACAAGGCTATTATATGGTTCTCGCTTCAGGCCGACCTACAGAAGGCATGTTTGAAGTTGCTGATCAGTTACAGTTAGCACATCATCAAAGTTATATTATCAGCTATAATGGCAGCGAAACGATGCGCTATCATGATCGTAAAGTAGTGGATGAAACATCTATTTCCAAGGGTAATTTTGATGAAATTATTGATTTTTGTAGAGCGCAAGACTTATTTATCCTTACTTACGTTGATGGAGAAATAATTTATGAAGGACAGCATGAGTATATGAATATAGAATCAGAACTCACTGGCTTACCAATGAGAAAGGTGCGTGACTTGAAAGAAGATGTGACCGTGTCTGTACCTAAAGTGATGGGTGTAGACTACGTAGCTCGTGTAACTGCTGCTAGACAACGGTTAGGCGAGACGTTTAACAATGAGATTGATTTAACGACGAGTAAACCATATTTTCTTGAGTTTGTTCCTTCAGGAGTCTCTAAAGGAAATGCTATACAACGTTTAGCTCAAGATTTAGGTATTGCAATGTCAGAGGTTATTGCATTCGGAGATAGTATTAATGACATATCCATGCTTGAAGTTGCCGGTCAAGGTATCGCTATGGATAACGCGCGTGATGAAGTTAAGAGGGTTGCGGACCGGACGACATTAAGTAATGATGAGGACGGTATTGTTCACGCATTAAAGACAGTGCTTGAATAAGCACTAAGATATCTACCTAGTAGAATGAGAGATTAAATTTGGGATAGTAAAAATAACACACCCCGTTGTATTCAGTTGTGACAACACTGATACTTCGGAGTGTGTTTTTTTATAGGTTGAATATCTGTTTTATTAAAGCAATTAATCTATTTCGCTGTATGTGTCCATTCTTTTTTACCACGATGACGCTTAACGTGAGCATAAACTTGATCGGCAGCATAATCAAGATTTGTATAAACAGTTATTGAAAATGCGGATTGATTCTCTTCAAAAGAGGCTTCGAGAAATAGATCTTTTAAATGTTCGAAAAGATTCTCCATTTGCTCATGTGTTAAACTATTATATTCTCTTAATGTTCGCTTAATTAAACGTCCTTTTTGTTCTTCAAGTGACTGCACGACAATGACAAAACGTTCTTCTGTCTTCATAACATCATCAAATAGATTCGTCTGACCAACCATATACTCCACCTCAATCTTCATTAATACCTATATTAATTATACTATAAGTGGTACCAAGATAAAATATAGAGTATAAAGTATGTAGTGAAGTGATGAATAGATAAGCAGAAAGAAACATCCCCACTAGATAATTATCTATCAAAGCGTGGGGATGCGAGACATCTATTTAAGATTTAGAAGGTGGATCGAGTTGAATATCTTTTAATTTGACGATGTGTGTTTTTTTAACTAATTTATGAGCAAAATAAATAATTGCAATAATAATCATTGGCAGGAAGTTACGTATGATTCCCAAAATATCACCGGCCATTAGGGCACCGAATGAATTGCCTATAAATAAGAATAACAGCGTACAAATCACAATGATGGGCCCTAAAGGATAGAGTGGAGAGCGATATGGTAAGACTTCTTTAGGAGACTTACCTTGCTTTTTAATCGCTAAACGTAACCGAATTTGACTCGCGATACTTGAAGCCCATACCACGATGATTAAAGAGCCAATGATGTTGAGTAAACCAAAGACAATACTAGATTTAAATTGCGCAATGACGATAATTAAGAGAACGATGATTGATGTGACAACAATTGAAACAATCGGCAACTTAGTTACTTTATTCAACTTACCTAATAATTTAGGTGCTTGTCCATCTTCAGAGAGTGAGAATAGCATACGACTCGTCGTGTAAACACCTGAATTTGCTGCTGATAAAAGTGATGTGAGTATAACGGCGTTAATGACCGAAGCGGCGAAAGCGATGCCGACTCTATCAAAGACGATGGTGAAAGGACTTTGGCTTACCGATTCATGTTTATTCAATAATAACGGATCAGTATAAGGGATAATTGCAGAAATAACCGCTATAGAAAGTACGTAGAATAATAATATACGCCAGAATACTTGTTTAATCGCTTTAGGCATGGATTTATCAGGATGTTCAGACTCACCCGCAGTCACGGCGATGACTTCTGTTCCACCCACTGAGAAACCTGCGACCAGTAGAACTGCTAAGAATCCAGAAATACCACCAACGAATGGTGCTTCATCTACTGTATAAAAATTAAGCCCATAAGTTTTACCACCTAAGACACCTAAGATCGTTAATATCCCTACAATAATAAAAACAAAAATAGTAATAACTTTGATTAACGATAACCAGAATTCTGTTTCTCCAAAGGCTTTGACCGAGAAAATATTAAGTAAAAATAATAAAACTAAAAATATGATACTCCAAGTCAAAGGGGAAAAGAAGTGAAAAGTGTCCCAGTAGTACAACACATTGGAGGCGATAATAATATCGACACTCGTAACGAGCGTCCAAATTGCCCAATAAAGCCAACCCATGGTGAAGCCTAAAGACTTATCAATAAAACGTGTGGAATAAGAACTAAACGAACCAGATACAGGATAGAAAGTAGCTAATTCGCCAACACCAGTCATCAAGAAGTAAAGCATAACTCCGATGATTAAATACGCTAATATCGCACCACCTGGTCCTGCTTGAGAAATAACGCTGCCTGTTGCTACGAATAGTCCTGTTCCAATTGCGCCACCTATCGCAATCATAGAAATATGACGCGAGCTTAGTCCTCTTTTCATATTATTTTGTCCCATAGCATGTCTCCTATGTCGTTTAAATTTAGATAATTAACATTTTAAGCGTTTTGTGCAAGACAAGCAATAAGTTTTGATATATAACCTAAGAAATTGATTGTGAGAGGTTAGTGAAGAGAAGTGGAATTTTGTGTTATAGCTGAAAAAGAAAGAAAGTTGAACTCAATATGAAATGCAGAGTGAGGAAGTCAATTAACTCTAGAAGATAGTTAAGATTAATTGTTCTACCTCAACATCTATTCTTAACAATAACGCTATTGAGCACAACTTTAGTGTCGTATTATCAAGACATAGCACGTAAATGATTATTTAGTTTCACGGTGTAAAGTATGCTTGTTAAGTCTTGGACAATATTTCATCATCTCGATACGTTCTGGATTATTACGTTTATTCTTTGTAGTGATGTAGTTACGGTCGCCACATTCAGTACAAGCAAGTGTGATATTGACGCGCATATTAATCATCCTTTCTTATTTTAAAATAGTAGTAATGTTTACGATTTAGAATTATATCACGGTCTGATGATGAGTGCAATATGAAACGAGACAGAAATGATATCTTTAGTTTGATTAAATGATTTGTTTAGACGATTAACGTAGAGGCTTAATCTTAGTTTAGATAATGACGTCACTCATTAATATTTCAGCTAGTGATAGAAGGTTAAGTTAAATCAGTGAAATAAATCATTTGCAAAAGAAAAATTCTATGCTAGTATTAAAACGTAATAATTACGATTTAAGAAAAGAGGTAGAAAATAATGGCTAAGAAGTCAAAAATAGCAAAAGAACAAAAACGTGAAGCACTCGTAAACAAATATTACAACTTACGTAAAGAGTTGAAAGCGAAAGGAGATTATGAAGCATTAAGAAAATTACCGAGAGATTCCTCGCCAACACGCTTAACACGACGTTGTAAAGTGACAGGCAGACCTCGAGGTGTATTGCGTAAATTTGAAATGTCACGTATTGCGTTTCGAGAACATGCACATAAAGGTCAAATACCTGGGGTTAAAAAGTCAAGTTGGTAATAATTTACAACCGACAAGAAAGGAATTACTATGTAAATAACTAAATTTAATTTCCTATTATAAAAATATGTGTAAGGTAGGTGCTTATAATTAAAAGGTTATTTTCTTATGTCGTTCTTCTCTTGTTACTTGTATTGATTATCCCTTTCAAAGAGCCAGACTTTTTAACACAACTCCATGACAATGCTCAAGCTAAGTTAGAGAAATGGACACGATCAACCTCAGTAAGCAATGAAGCTTTAAAGGTACCAAGTAAGCAGGAATTTGCAGTCAACAACATTCAACTTAACATGACGCAATCAGAGGTAGAGAACAAATTAGGTAAAGCGCAACGTACAACGAGTAACGAATACGGAACTAAATGGTATGCGTATCACGACGCGCATTATAAGAACTTTGTTATGGTAAGTTATTTAGATCATAAAGTTAACGCTTTATATACGAACCAAAATTTAATTTCTTCTAAGCAAAAACTTAAATATGGTAGCCCTAAGTCTGTAGTCAGAGATAAATTAGGCGATCCTATTAAGTATAAAGAAAAAAATCATGTTAGATATGAAGAAAATAATGATGGTTATGATACATTCCATAAAGATAATATCTATACGACAGTATTTTATGATAAACATAACCATAATAACGTGACGGCATTACTTCAAGTTAGCGATAAGATGGAACAACGTTTGCAGTCTAGATACGGGCAACCTTCGTCGCATCTTGCTCGCGGCTTTGAACAACAGAACTTTGATTTGATCAATGCTGAGAGAGCACAACGCGGTTTAAATACATTAACGTTTGATGATGATATCGCTACAGTGGCTCGAAAGCACAGTAAGGATATGGTCGATAATAACTACTTTGATCATACTAATAAATCAAATCAATCACCATTCGACCGTTTAAAACATGATGGTATCAGTTTCAATGGGGCTGGTGAAAATATCGCTTCTAGTCAGCAAAGTAGTATTTATGCGCACCAAGGTTTAATGAATTCATTAGGTCATAGAAAGAACATCTTGAGAAAAGAGTTTAAAAATATCGGTGTAGGCGTAGATTTCAATGACGGAGATCAACCTTATTGGACTGAAAACTACACGTATTAAACTGAGATTTATTGAATGTTTGAAAGTGACGAACAAGGGTAAGTAACTTCTGTGAGGATGAGTAAAATATGTCTAATAAACAGAAACAGCAGACTGAAGATATTTTAGATAAAATTAAAGATGTATTAGATAAAAAAGACGATTAAAAGGGAGTTAGGCTAGGCTTAGCTCCCTTTTAATCGTGTATAATGAAACGTCGTAAATTATTTAGATGAGAGTGTCATGGAAGTAACGTCATTTACATTTCTCTAAATAATCCTACTACCTTTCCTAATACGCTTACTTGGTCTAAATATATTGGATCCATTGTACTATTCTCTGGTTGTAAACGATAACGTGTTTTTTCTTTAAAGAAACGTTTAACAGTCGCTTCTTCATCTTCTGTCATCGCTACAATAATATCTCCATTTTCAGCTATAGATTGGCTGCGTACAATGACTTTATCGCCGTCTAAAATTCCAGCCTCTATCATACTATCTCCTACGACATTTAATATGAAGATATCGCTATTATGTGTTGATGTAAAATGTTCAGGTAATGGGAAGTACTCTTCGACATTTTCGACTGCTGTTATAGGTACACCCGCAGTAACCTTACCAATTACAGGAACTTGTATTGTTTCTTCAATATCAATAGCATCTTCTAATTCTTCATTAACAATTTCAATGGCTCTCGGCTTTGTTGGGTCTCGTCTAATATAACCCTTTTCTTCTAATCTTGATAAATGTCCATGTACTGTAGAACTAGAAGCAAGTCCAACTGCTTCTCCTATTTCACGAACACTTGGTGGGTAACCTTTGTTCTGTACGACATACTTGATAAAATCGAATATTTCACTTTGACGTTTAGTTAATTCTTTCATTATAGGCACTCTCCTAAATAGGTTTGAGTCAATTATAGCATGCTTTATAGCCTTTTACAAACGTTTGTTCGTTTAAGTGTTGACAGAGAACTTATGTTCTGGTAAGTTATTAATACAAACAAACGTTCTAGGAGTGAGAGTAATTGACTTTGATAAATAAATTTCATTTAAGTCCTTATATTGCGGTGTTTATTGCTACTGTAGTCCTTTGTACTATATTTTTTATTAGCGCAAATGTAAATGGAACAACGGAACAGACGTACGAAATGACGGATCATAGTATTTCTAGCTCTACGGCTCAACACGAACAAGAAAAGCGAACTGAACATTTAAAAGCTCAAGATGACTTACCGAGTCAATATAAAGAAGATGAAAATGTCTCTAAACCTTTAATTGCTAAAGCAAATTAATATATCATATATTAGGAAGATGAAGAGTGAGCGAAACTGTTTTAGTTTGGCTCACTTTTTTGGTATATTCTTCGTATAAATTCGTCACCTAAGGAGGTTAATTATGTCAGGTAAAGATAGTCTTAATATCGAACGCATTAATGAATTAGCTAAAAAGAAAAAAGAACAAGGATTAACTGAAAAGGAAAAGAAAGAACAAGAGAAATTACGTAAAGAATATTTACGTTCATTTAGAGAAGGATTTAAGAAACAAATTGAAAATACAAAAGTGATAGATCCAGAAGGTAATGATGTAACACCGGAGAAAGTCAAAAAAATGAGAGAACAAAATCAAGATTCTGAGAAGAAAGATTAATTTAAATTAATAGTGAAAGTGCTTATATTACTAAAAGGTGAATCTTTTGTTAAGCTATTTTCAATTAAGTTATAATAATTGATAAGTAGATGTTTAGAAAGGAAGTCATATAGATGTTTAACGAACAAGATCAATTAGCTATTGATACAATTAGAGCACTGAGTATAGATGCAATTGAACAAGCTGGCTCTGGACACCCAGGCCTACCTATGGGTGCAGCGCCAATGGCATATACATTATGGACACGTCACTTAAATTTTAATCCCCAATCTAGTAATTATTTCAACAGAGATAGATTCGTTCTATCAGCTGGTCACGGTTCAGCTTTACTTTATAGTTTACTTCATATTTCAGGTAGCTTAGAAATGGAAGAAATGAAGAACTTTAGACAGTGGGGCTCTAAGACACCTGGGCACCCTGAATTTAAACATACTGAAGGCGTAGAAATTACTACTGGTCCGCTAGGTCAAGGATTAGCTATGTCAGTTGGTATGGCCTTAGCAGAGAAACATCTTGCTGGTAAATTTAACAAAGATAACTATGATGTTATAGATCACTATACCTACGTTTTAGCCTCAGATGGTGACCTCATGGAAGGCATTTCTCACGAAGCAGCATCGTTTGCTGGTCATAATCAATTAGATAAACTAATTGTTCTTTATGACTCAAATGATATTTCATTAGATGGTGACTTAAATAAAGCCTTCTCTGAAGATACTAAACAACGCTTTGAATCATATGGTTGGAACCACATCTTAGTTAAAGATGGTAATGACATTGAAGCGATCGATGGGGCAATACAACAAGCTAAAACTCAACAAGGTCCAACAATTATTGAAGTTAAGACAATCATAGGATTTGGTGCTACAAATAAACAAGGAACACATGGTGTTCATGGTGCACCTTTAGGCGATGATGAAAGAAAAGTAGCGTTTGAAAATTATGGTTTAGATCCTGAAAAACGTTTTAATGTACCAGATGAAGTTTATCAAATCTTTAAAGATACGATGCTAAAACGTGCGAATAGTAATGAAGATGAATGGAACAAATTAGTTGAAGCATACTCAAATGAATATCCTGATTTAGGTGAAGAATTCAAATTAGCTATTAGCGGTAAATTACCATCACAATATGAACAAGAGTTACCTCATTTTGATAGTGAGCATAACGCAGCTTCACGTGCTGATTCTGGTGAAATTATTCAAGCACTTAGTAAAAGTGTTCCTTCATTCTTTGGTGGTTCAGCCGACTTAGCTGGTTCAAATAAATCTAATGTTAAAGAAGCCATAGATTTTGACAAAGATCATCCTGAAGGTAAAAATATTTGGTTTGGTGTACGTGAATTTGCTATGGGTGCAGCGGTAAATGGTATGGCTGCTCACGGTGGTATTCATCCTTATGGAGCGACGTTCTTCGTGTTTAGTGACTACTTGAAACCGGCATTAAGACTTTCAGCGCTCATGGGATTAAATTCTACATTTATTTTCACTCACGATTCTATTGCTGTCGGTGAAGATGGACCTACACATGAACCAATCGAACAATTAGCTGGACTTAGAGCCATTCCTAATATGAACGTGATTCGTCCGGCTGATGGTAACGAAACACGTGTAGCTTGGCAAGTCGCATTAGAATCTGAATCTACACCTACTTCTCTAGTATTAACACGTCAAAACTTACCAACATTGGATGTAGATCAACAAGATCTTGAAAAAGGTGTACGCAAAGGTGCTTATGTTGTGTATGAATCAGAACAAGAAGTAGAATACTTATTATTAGCATCTGGTTCAGAAGTAAGTCTTGCTGTTGAAGCAGCTAAAGATTTAGATGCTCAAAACAAAGGTGTCCGTGTTGTTTCAATGCCTAACTGGCACGCATTCGATCAACAAGATGAAGCATACAAAGAACAAATCTTACCTAAGCATATTACTAAACGTGTAGCGATTGAAATGGCTTCCTCCCTAGGTTGGCATAAATATGTCGGTACAGAAGGTAAAGTCATTGCTATTGATGAATTTGGTGCGAGTGCGCCAGGTGGTTTAGTAGTTGAAAAATATGGCTTTACTAAAGAAAATATCCTAAACCAAATTCAAACATTCTAAGTAATAATTAATTAATCTTTGCTTTTTTATAGGAGTAGAGTATAAATACTGTTATGTTCTACTCCTTTAAAAAAAGCATGTTTACAATATCTCACCATAGTTGGTATACTTTAAAAGTTAGTAACAGTAGATTTGAGGATAATCTTGAATTAAATCTATTTATTTAGTAAAATGCAAACGGATAAAGAAAGTGGGTGAGATTATGGCAACATGGTTAGCAATTTTATTAATTGTCCTTGCACTCATCATCGGTTTAATTGGCGGTTTCTTCTTAGCTAGAAAATATATGATGGACTATTTTAAAAAGAACCCACCAATTAATGAAGAAATGTTACGTATGATGATGATGCAAATGGGTCAAAAACCTTCACACAAAAAAATAAATCAAATGATGACAATGATGAATAAAAACATGGATAGCAAGATGAAAAAAGGTAAATAATTTGCATAAAAGGGCTAGAAGCGTATGTATTGTGTCGCTTTTAGCCCTTCTTCTTTCTCATTATGTCAGAATACGATGTAGACATTTTAAATAGGACGTCATATGTTAAAAATTAACTCATTAAATTTACTGATATTAGAAGGTGTTAGTGGTATAATGTCGACTATGAATAAGTCATAAGTGTATAAAAGAAGGTGTAAACGTGCTTTATCTTATATTCTCCATAGCTTTCGCCTTTTTAATGGGTATTGCAGTTATTATCATACGAATGAAAGCTCAGAAATTTCCAGTTAATGAAAAGAAAATAATCTTACCACCTTTCTTCATGGCAACTGGTGCATTAATGTATGTCGTTCCTTACTTTAGACTCACTGGTATGGAAATTCTAGAATCAATAATACTTGGCGTGATTTTTTCAAGTGTATTAATTTGGACATCCAAATTTGAAGTTCAAGGCAGTGAGATTTATATGAAGAGATCTAAAGCCTTTCCAATTATTTTGATTAGTTTACTAGTAATAAGAACTGTCATTAAGATTTTTGTTAGTAATACGATTGACCCAGGACAGCTCGCAGGTATGTTCTTTTTATTAGCTTTCAGTATGATTGTACCTTGGCGTTTAGCAATGTTATATAGATTTAAAAAGTTACAAAAACAAATGATTCGATAATATTAAAACCGTTTATCTTTAATTAGGTAAACGGTTTTATTCGTATAAAGTCGAACTTTTTTGAATTAATTTCCTAAAAAGTATTATCATTTTATTGAATTTAAGTTATCATCTATCATGGAAATATTATTCCAAATAGATATAGCGGAGGATTTATATTATGAAGAAATTTTTAGTATTAATTTTATCTACTATTTTTATTTTAGGGGCTTGTGGCCAAAGCAAGAGTGATAAAAAAGGGAAGACAGTTAGTTTTACTGACCAACTTAATAAAGGTAATCATGTAGTATTGCTCTATGAAGATAGCGATGATGAAATAGATAAAGATCAATATTTAGACGGTATTGCAAATATTGAAGATGGAAAGGCTACTTTGTATAACTTTAGAGAAAAACATATGAACGTTGGGGAAGCTGAGAAAAAAAGTGATAAAGATTTAGTTAAAATGGCAAAAAAAGAAGATAAAAAGGCGTTCAAAGATGCTAAACGAAAAAAAATTGACCTTTACGAAAATTTAAGTTCTTCTGATGATGACAAATTTAAAGAAGATAATAAGAAAGAGTTAAAAGAAGCTAAAAAATTAAAATACAAAGAACCCAAAAAACAAACGATGACTACTGAAGTGAAAGCGGTGAAAGGTACTACAAAAAATTCTAGAATAGAAACTTCAAAATTCGATGATGATTCAGATGATGAAATAAACGATATTATATTGGATTATAATAGTTATCTAAATGAAGAATTTAATAGTGTATGTAAACCTAAAAAAGTTGGTTCTACTAAAATGATTGGTGTAGTTAAAAAAACAGGTAGCGGAGATAATTTACACGCAATTATGAGAAGCGACTATAATGTTAGCAAAGTCACTCTATAAAGGATGTCTTGTGAACTATTTTCCTATATAATGTGGGTAGAGCAATAGTATTGTATGTTAACTAACTCTATTAGTACATCAATAAAATAGAGGAGAATGATTATGAGCAATCAAGATTTAAAAAATTACCCACAAATTTTAAAAATTGAAGATGATGGGAAAATAATCGCTCTAGATAAAAATGGTAGAGTGAATACTGAACTTAATACACACACTATTAACGATAATGAAGAATATCGAGTATTTGGCAGATTATTATATGATGATTATCGCAGAAATAGCATGAGTCGCTATGAGAGAAACAAAGAAACTTACGATGAGGATCGTCGGATTCAAAGTCGACCAGAAGATTACTATACTGACCGTGATCGTGAACGCGATTGGCAACAACGTGATGAGATTAATAAACGAAAGTCAATGACAAAATGGCTAAGTATCGGTTTAATCATCTTGCTTATCGTGGTAGTTATCTTCGTTGTAAAAGCTTGTACAACTCATGATGATCAACAGAATACAAATTCAGATAACCAACAAACAGAACAGAAAGAGCCAAGTAACGAAGATAAAGATTATGTTCAGAAACAATCTGACGATATTAAACAACAAATTCAAGAAACTAAAGATAGTATCCAAAACAACAAAGAAGATACTCAGTCTAAATTAGACCAACTTAAACAAAAGATTAATGATTTGAAGTCTAAAACTAGTGATGAGCAGTCTCAAAAAGTAGCGAATGATTATCAAGATACTGCCGATAATCTAGATAAAGCACAACAAGAGAGAAACAACGGAAATGAAAGCAAGATGCAAGAAGAGTTAGATAAAGTCAATTCTAAACTCGATGAGATTAAGAATAAAATATCTGAGTGGTTTAATAAATAAAAGTTCTCAAATTTAACAAGCCACTGCATCTCTAACTTAATATATGAGAAAGAGTAGTTCTTTACTTTAGTCCAAGGTGATTTAAAGTGAGGCTACTCTTTTTCTATATTTGTTGGCTGAGAAATAGTGTAAAATGAGCCACTCAAATTACTTGCTATGATTTAGAAATTGTAATATTATAAAAGAGAACAAACGTTCTGTATAGGAGAGGTTGAAATGAAGATAGTACACACTGCTGATTGGCACTTAGGTAAAATTTTGAATGGAAAGTCATTGTTAGAAGACCAAGAATATATATTAAAACAGTTTGTAGAAGAGATGAAAGAAGAACAACCTGAGGTAATCGTCATCGCTGGCGACCTTTATGATACAAGCTATCCCAATAAAGATGCAGTAAAGTTACTTGAACAGACAATTGCTGAATTAAATTTAGAATTAAACATTCCGTTAATTATTACTAATGGTAACCATGATGGTAAAGCGCGATTAAACTATGGAGCAGAGTGGTTTAGTAAATCTAATTTACATATTAGAACGTCATTAGAAGATATCAAGAAACCGATTATTATAAATGACGTTAACTTCTATACATTACCTTTTGCAACACTCGCTGAAATTAAAGACTTCTTAAACGATGATGAAATTCAAACATACCAACAAGGTATTACTCAATTAATTAACCTTATGACTGAAGATCTAAATAGTAATGAAATTAATATACTGATTGGGCATTTAACAGTTCAAGGAGGCATACGTTCTGATTCAGAAAGAGAAATAACAATAGGTACAGTTGAAGAAGTTAATGAGCGTTATTTCGAAAGTTTTGATCGCGTACTGCTAGGTCATCTTCATCACCCATTTAGTATTAATTCTGAGTATATCCAATATAGTGGTTCACTATTACAGTACTCATTTTCAGAGGTGAATCAATCCAAAGGATATCGTATTATTTCAATTAAGGATAACGAGATTAAAGGTTATTTTAAAAAATTAGATCCTCAACGTGAATTAGAAATTGTGACTGGGGACTATGAGGACGTGGTTCAAGAACGACTACTTGTTAAGAATAAAAATAACTATATGCAGTTTCGATTAAGCCATATGTCTCACGTTACTGATCCTATGTCCATATTAAAAAATATATTTCCTAATACTTTATCCCTAATTAATAATGAAATGAATGAGCAACTTAATCAATTTGAAGTTGATCATACAATGCATCAAAAAAGTGACTTTGAAATCATTAATGAATTCTATCGACACGTCACAAATCAGTTATTATCCGACAACCAATCTAAAATGATTACCGATGTGCTTGAAGAAATCGATAAAGGAGAGTATTAATTATGAGACCTTTAAAGCTAACAATGAATAATTTTGGTCCTTTTATTAAAGAACAGATTGATTTCACACAAATAACTAACAATCAACTGTTTTTAATCAGCGGTAAAACGGGTTCTGGTAAGACGATGATTTTTGATGCGATGGTATATGCGCTCTTTGGCGAGGCTTCTACAAAAGATCGTGACAAAGGAGATTTGCGAAGTCACTTTGCTGATAGAAATGAGGCATTAAAAATTGCTTTCGAATTCAAGCTAGGTACAGAAATTTTTCGAGTGGAAAGACAAGGGAAGTTTACTAAAGAAGGTAATAAATCTGAAACACCTGGACATCTGACTGTTTATAGAAAAACAAATAATGATTATGAGCTAATTGAGAGCACGATTAAAGATGGTAATAAATTTATTAAAGAAAGACTAGGCGTTAATGCTGATCAATTTAGACAATTGTTTATCTTACCTCAAGGCGAATTTAAAAAATTCTTAGTTTCAAGTAGTTTAGAAAAGCAACAAATTTTAAGAACACTTTTTAATAGTCAAAGATTTGAAGTGATACAGAATACATTAAAGGAAAATGTGGATCAAGTACGCCAACAAATTGATGATTTATATCGAAAGTTCCAAGATAATTGGGACGATGTTAATGATTTTAATGATGAAGATTTGCAAGCTTTAAAAAACATTGATGCCAATCAAACGAAGCGGATTGTTGAGGCTATTAAAAGTTTTGAGCATCGAGCGAATGATATACTAACGCACTTGTTTCATAATAAAAATGAACATGAAAAAACACTTAATCAACATTTAAAGATATTCGAAGAACAAAAAACACTTTCACAGAACTATAAAAAGCTATCAGAATACGAAAATCAATATAATAAATTGTTAGAAAGAAAAGATGAAATAGCTAAGATTAAACAATATTTAAATGAAATTAATGAAGTTAAATTGCTATCACAATATATGAAACAGCATAAAAGCGTATCTAAAAAGATTTCTGATAGTCAAATGAAAATAGATGAAGCTAAAAATAAATCGAAACTACAAGAAAAACGTATTCAAGAATATGAAGAAAAATTAAATTCACTTGAAGAACAAAGTGACTACTACAAGCATATTGAAACCTTTCTAACTGAAAACAAGTTGTTCTTTAAAAATATTGACTCCTACCAACAAGCCTATAAGAACATAAATGAATTAAATGAAAAAATTACCGATTTAAAAAATGAACAAAATGAGGTCAATGTTAATTTAGAAGAGTTGGCGCTTAATATCAAAGATAAAGAACTTAACTATGAGATTATAAATGATTTCAATAACGATATTTATCAATTAAAAGACCAAGAAAGACTTGTTACACAAGAGATTGAAGAGAATTCTCAAAGAGAAAATTTAATTGGTTTACTTTCGAAAGAAAAGAAACATTTAGAAAAAGTAAATAAAAAACTAGAAGAAAATTTCAAACATACGCAAACCAATTTATTGAATTTAGATTTTGATAATTATGAGAAACTCGTTTCAACTCTTCAACAGCAAGTGACAATAGGAGACACTTGTCCTATATGTGGGAATGAAGTTACTGATTTAAGCGAACATATTGATATCGACCAAATGAAAGAAGATCAATTTAAACAGGAGCAAATTGCAAAACAACTTAGTGAATTACAGGAGAAAAAAGGTAAATTATTAAATAGTATTGATAACATTAATCAAGAATTACCTAAGTTAGCTCAGTCTAATAAAACGATGGAAGATGTTCAGAGCTTAAAATCAATGAGAGAAAATCTCGAAGCACGTTTAAAGAAACAAAAGCAACACAATCAGTTTATAGAAAAACAAAAAGAAGAACAGGAAAAATTGGTGAATAAACAGCGTAAAATCGAAACAGACTTACTCAATTTTAAACATCAATTTAAATCAGAAGAAACTAAAATCAATGATTTCGAAACAACGACAGAATACACTGACATAGAACAATTTAAAGAAAGTTATCAATCTCATCAAAGTGATTTAGAACAATACTCTAAACAGTTTAATGATACTAAGGACCATGTTAAGGAGGAGAAACAACAACTTGAATTAACTCAAAATAATATTAAGTATCTCAATGATACTTTTGAAAACTTACAACAAGAAAAGCAAGAATTAGATGAGCAAATTAGCAATGAAATGACACGAATTGGTTTCGAAACCCAACAAGAAATTGATGAAGCTGTTGATAAAACAAAATATCAAACTCGATATGAACAACAGGTTGAGAGTTATGAAAAAGAAAAACAATCTCTTGAAGGCATCATTCAAAATCTTAAAGAAGACTTAAAAGATAAGAAACAATTAGATTTAATAGAAGTTGAAGAGACTTATCAGAAGAGTAAACAACAATTTAATGAAATTGTAGAGAAGTATAATCATCACACGTATAAAGTAGAATTTAATAATCAAAAATTCAAAGAAATTAAAGCAATTGTTAATCAGTTAGATAATGAATTACAAAATCAAACCGAAATGATACAGCTATCTGATGTCATAACAGGTAAAAATGCAACGAAATTAAAACTTGAGAATTATGTACTTATTCATTATTTAACTCAAATATTAAGCCAGGCTAATAAGAGATTATCTTCAATGACTGGCGAGAGATACCAACTTGTAAGAAAACAATCTGTTTCGCAAGGGTATAGTGGCCTTGAAATTAATGTTTTCGATGCGCATTCTAATAAAGAGAGACATGTTAGCACTTTATCAGGAGGAGAAACTTTCCAAGCTTCTTTAGCACTTGCGCTCGGTTTGAGTGAAGTTGTGCAACAAGAATCAGGGGGTATCGCTTTAGAGTCCATCTTCATTGACGAAGGTTTCGGCACTTTAGATCAAGAAACACTTGATACTGCGTTAGATACCTTAATAAACTTACAGTCTACAGGTAGATTGGTAGGTATTATCTCTCATGTTTCTGAATTAAAACAACGTATCCCACTTATTTTACAAGTTACATCTAGTCAGAGAGAAAGTTACACGAAGTTGATTAAACAGTAATAGAAAAGAGAGGAAATCGCTTATTGATTTCCTCTCCAATATAAATATAATTTACTTCGACCCATAGTGTATTCAAGATTATAACTGCTTCGTTGTTTTAAATATCTTTCTTTTCGTGAAGTAAATCACGAATTTCAGTTAATAGTACTGTATTCGCCTCTATTTCTTCTTCCTCTTCTTCTTCTTTACGCATTAATGTATTAGCGATTTTAACGAAAATAAATAATGCGAAAGCAATGATTAAGAAGTCAATAACTGATTGGACAAACATACCGTATTTAATACCCATAAACGACCAGCTTTTCGCAAAGTCTACTGTTCCAAAAATAAGTCCGATTAAAGGCATGATAATGTACGTAACTAGCGCTGTGACAATCTTATTGAAAGCTGCACCCATAACTACAGCTACAGCGAGATCTAGTACATTTCCTTTGAAGGCGAACTCTTTAAATTCCTTTAACATGCTTAATTACCTCCAACTAAAAAATAGTTTTAATAGTTTTTTAATTATACCTTATAACTCAAAAAAAGGGAATGCTACATAAAAGTAAATTTGATTAGATTGTGGAGTTTTGTTATTCTATATGGTAGCTTATGGAATGGTAGTATTAATTTGTGTCACAAATTAATAAATCTTTTTCGGTTTGACAATTTAATAGGAAGGGGAGTAATTAGTTATGAATTCTTCTAATCAGTACGATAGTAAGAAGAAGATTTCGCCTGTCTTTATATACAGTGCAATAATCGTTGCTATCGTCGTTATATTAGGTGCCGTTTTCCCTGCGAAATTCGGTGAAGTAACGGACACGATTAAGCTATGGATTACTGACAAATTAGGTTGGTATTACTTAATCTTAACAACGATTATTGTATTCTTCTGTATCTTCTTAATCTTTAGTCCTATCGGTAAGTTGAAACTCGGTAAACCTAATGACAAACCTGAATTTAATACAATTTCATGGTTTGCGATGTTATTCAGTGCCGGTATGGGAATTGGTTTAGTATTCTATGGTGCAGCTGAGCCAATGGGTCACTTTATGTCACCACCAACAGCTGACAAAGGATCCCCTGCTGCATATACTGAATCATTACGTGCAACATTCTTCCACTGGGGCTTCCATGCTTGGGCTATTTATGGTGTAGTTGCTTTAGCACTAGCATATGCTCAATTTAGAAAAGGCGAACCTGGTCTTATCTCAAGAACACTTCGCCCACTCTTAGGTAATAAAGTTGAAGGTCCAATCGGAATTATTGTTGACGTACTTGCAGTCTTTGCAACTCTCGTTGGTGTTGCCGTATCTCTTGGTATGGGTGCGCTTCAAATCAACGGTGGTTTACATTACTTATTCGGAGTACCTAATAATGAATGGGTACAAGCGATTATTATCGTTGTAGTTACAATCCTATTCATTGCAAGTGCTTGGTCAGGTTTAAGTAAAGGTATCCAATACCTTAGTAACTTAAACATTAGTCTAGGTGCAATCTTGATGGTTGCAGTGCTTATTATTGGACCAACAGTGCTTATTCTTAACTTCATGACTAGCTCTATAGGTCACTTATTTAATTCATTCTTACTCAATACATTTGACTCAGCTCCATTAAATGGACAAAAACGTGAGTGGATGACAACTTGGACATTCTACTACTGGGGCTGGTGGTTAAGCTGGAGTCCATTCGTTGGTATCTTTATCGCACGTGTTTCTAAGGGACGTTCAATCAGAGAATTTATCGCGGGTGTATTACTCGTTCCAGCATTAGTAAGTTTCGTATGGTTCAGTGTCTTTGGTGTACTAGGTATTGAAACTGGTAAATCTCATAAACAATTATTTGAAATGAGTCCAGAAACTCAATTATTTGGTGTGTTCCACCATGTACCAATGGGTATGGCTTTATCCATTATTGCATTAGTATTGATCGGCTCATTCTTCATTACTTCAGCCGACTCAGCAACGTTCGTACTTGGTATGCAAACATCATTCGGTACATTAGAACCACGTAATACCATCAAGGTATCCTGGGGTATTGCACAAGCCCTTATCGCCTTCATTCTGCTATTAGCAGGCGGTGGCGATGGATCACAAGCATTAAACGCTATCCAAAGTGCGGCGATTATTAGTGCCTTACCGTTCTCTATAGTGGTTATACTGATGATGATTTCATTCTACAAAGACGCAAACCAAGAACGTAAATTCTTAGGCTTAACATTGACGCCTAATAAACATCGTCTTCAAGAATATGTTCAATATCAACAACAGGACTATGAAGATGATATTCTCGAAAAAAGAGAAGCACGTCGAAATGCCGAAAAACAAAATAAATAATTTGAGGCACTTAACGGGAGTTACTATCACGTAGCTCCCGTTATTTTTAACAGTTTTAAAGTATTTTTCTTAGTACATAGTTTGTCAGCGTATTAATGTACTCCTACAACTCCACTGTCTCTACTTTCTTTCTAACAATTTGGCAGAAATCGCCATCCAAATCATACTTTTTAAGCATTAAAAATAAACGCACATTATAATTATTCTAATCTGTCTCCCACACATAAACTTCCCGAAATAATGGCTCATATATACGACCTAAATTCAATCCCATGAAAATAGAATTTTACTCACCCAAACGAAAAACTAAAAACAAAACAAGATAAGTGATAATGATTCTCAATTGATAAAAATAACTTATGATAGAGCTATTTTATGATAAGGAAAAGTTATACATACTGATTGTAAAATCAAAAGGTAAACTAGGCTATTTCTAGCTTTAGACAGTTGTATTCATGAATATATAATTATACAATTTAGTTAAGGCATATAAAAATTAAGGTTCAGGGGGGATAAATATGGCTTCAAATATGAAAGAGCAAGCGAAAAAGACGTTTGATCTTAACGGTAAATCATATACTTACTATGATTTAAGTACTTTAGAAGACCAAGGTTTAACTAAAGTATCTAAATTGCCATATTCAATCAGAGTATTATTAGAATCAGTATTAAGACAAGAAGATGGTCATGTCATTACTGACGAACACATTAAATCTTTAGCAGAGTTTACTCAAGGTGCTAAAGGTGAAGTTCCTTTCAAACCATCACGTGTTATCTTACAAGACTTCACTGGTGTACCAGCAGTAGTAGACTTAGCATCATTACGTAAAGCTATGAATGATGTAGGCGGGGATTTAAACAAGATCAATCCAGAAGTGCCAGTTGATTTAGTTATCGACCACTCTGTACAAGTTGATAGCTATGCAAATCCTGATGCACTAGAACGAAATATGAAATTAGAATTCGAACGTAACTATGAACGTTACCAATTCTTAAACTGGGCAACTAAAGCTTTCGATAACTATAAAGCTGTACCACCTGCAACAGGTATCGTACACCAAGTTAACTTAGAGTACTTAGCTAATGTTGTTCACGTACGTGAAGATGACAATGGTGACGAAGTTGCATTCCCAGATACACTAGTAGGTACTGACTCTCATACTACTATGATCAACGGTCTCGGTGTATTAGGCTGGGGTGTTGGTGGTATCGAAGCTGAAGCAGGTATGTTAGGTCAACCATCATACTTCCCAATTCCAGAAGTAATTGGTGTTAAATTAACTAACGAATTACCACAAGGTTCTACAGCTACTGACTTAGCTTTACGTGTAACTCAAGAGTTACGTAAAAAAGGCGTAGTTGGTAAATTTATCGAATTCTATGGTCCAGGTGTAGTTAACTTACCATTAGCTGACCGTGCAACTATCGCTAACATGGCGCCAGAATATGGTGCAACTTGTGGTTTCTTCCCAGTAGACGAAGAATCACTTAAATACATGAAATTAACAGGTCGTTCAGACGAGCATGTTGCTTTAGTTAAGAAATATTTACAAGAAAACAGCTTATTCTTCGATGTAGACAAAGAAGAGCCAGAATACACTGATGTCATCGAAATTGATTTATCAACTGTCGAAGCATCATTATCTGGTCCTAAACGTCCTCAAGACTTAATCTTCTTAAGTGACATGAAGAAAGAATTCGAAGACTCTGTTACTGCTCCAGCAGGTAACCAAGGTCACGGTTTAGATAAGAGTGAATTTGACAAAGAAGCAACAATTAACTTTGAAGATGGCTCTACTGCGAAGATGAAGACTGGTGATATTGCTATCGCAGCGATCACTTCTTGTACGAACACTTCAAACCCTTACGTAATGTTAGGTGCAGGTTTAGTTGCTAAAAAAGCTGTTGAAAAAGGCTTGAAAGTACCTGAATTCGTTAAAACATCATTAGCGCCAGGTTCTAAAGTTGTTACAGGTTACTTACGTGACGCTGGTCTTCAAGATTACCTAGATGACCTAGGCTTTAACCTTGTAGGTTATGGTTGTACAACTTGTATCGGTAACTCAGGTCCATTATTACCTGAAATCGAAAAAGCAGTTGCTGAAGAAGATTTACTCGTAACTTCAGTATTATCAGGTAACCGTAACTTCGAAGGTCGTATCCATCCATTAGTTAAAGCGAACTACCTAGCTTCTCCACAACTTGTAGTAGCTTACGCTTTAGCTGGTACAGTAGATATCGACTTACAAAATGAACCACTTGGTAAAGGTAAAGATGGTCAAGATGTTTACCTTAAAGACATTTGGCCTTCAATCAAAGAAGTTGCTGACACTGTAGACAGTGTTGTAACTCCTGAGCTATTCAAAGAAGAATATGAGTCTGTATATAACAACAATGAAATGTGGAATGAAATCGATGTTACTGATAAACCATTATATGACTTCGATCCTAATTCTACTTACATTCAAAACCCATCATTCTTCCAAGGCTTATCTAAAGAACCAGATAGCATTAAACCATTAACAGGTATGCGCGTACTTGGTAAATTTGGAGATTCAGTAACTACTGACCACATTTCTCCAGCAGGTGCGATCGGTAAAGATACGCCAGCAGGTAAGTACTTACTTGAACATGATGTTCCTGTACGTAACTTCAACTCTTACGGTTCACGTCGTGGTAACCACGAAGCAATGGTACGTGGTACTTTCGCGAATATCCGTATCAAGAACCAATTAGCGCCAGGTACTGAAGGTGGCTTCACTACTTATTGGCCAACTGACGAAGTAATGTCTATTTATGATGCAGCTCAAAAATACAAAGCAGACAACACAGGTTTAGTTGTACTTGCTGGTAATGACTACGGTATGGGCTCATCACGTGACTGGGCAGCTAAAGGTACAAACCTTTTAGGTGTTAAAACAGTTATCGCTCAAAGTTACGAACGTATCCACCGTTCTAACTTAGTTATGATGGGTGTACTCCCATTACAATTCCAAGACGGTGAATCTGCAGATAGCTTAGGTCTTGATGGTTCTGAAACATTCTCAGTTGATATTAACGAAGATGTTAAACCACATGACTTAATCGATGTTAAAGCAACTAAAGAAGATGGAACTGAAGTTGACTTTAAAGCTATCGCTCGTTTCGACTCTAATGTTGAAATGGATTACTACCGTAATGGCGGTATCTTACAACTTGTATTACGTGATAAACTTGCTCAATAATAATGAGTTTTGGACTGGGACTTTCGGGTTCCAGTCTTTTTTTATGTAGAGTAAAGCGACGCAAGGAAATATTACAGTTTAAAAATTTCTATTCTGTCATAAGCGTATGTTAAAATTTTCATTAGACTAAAAGTGAGTGAAATGAGGAAGTACTAAAATGATTTATAGTATTACTGAAATTCAAGCAAGATATCAAGAAACCGACCAAATGGGTGTTATTTATCACGGAAATTATCCTACTTGGTTTGAAGTAGCACGAACGGATTACATTAATAAATTAGGATTTAGTTATAAAGACATGGAAGATAACGGTGTTATTTCTCCAGTTACTGAGCTTGATATTAAATACATTAAGTCCGTTACATATCCTGAAAAAGTTAAAATTAAAACGTGGGTCGAAAGATATTCTCGACTCAAGTCTATTTATTGTTATGAAGTATATAATCAAGCTGGAGAGCTAGCAACTACAGGCTCTACAACTCTTACTTGCATCCGTAAAGATACTTATAAACCTATCCGTTTAGATCGCACTTTCCCAGAATGGCACGAAGTATATCGTAAGGTAGCAGGTCTCAACAAAGAAGGCGTGGATTACGAGGTTACAAACGGTGTTGAAGAGTTATAAGTTTAAAAAAGCGCTATGACAAAAAGGAGAAATCCTAAATGTCATAGCGTTAGTTATGTCAGTTTATTTGGTTTGATTTGAACGCATTAAGTAATAAACAATGTGCCTGAGTTCAAATTCTTCATTTAAGTTGACTGTACTGCGTAACAAGCGAATGCTAGCTTGTGCATTAGCCCAATTTGACGCTATATACTACGTTAAGTGTAGCTAAGTAGATCATACCTAATAGATTCTAATATAAGCTAGCACACGCACACCTGAGCAGACTGTGAAGTTAATGTAAGAAGTTTTATAACCAGTGTAAGCCTGTATTTCACTTGTGTACATTAATCTCGTGTTCGCACGAACTTTTCAATAGTGTTAGATTTCTCAATCACCTATAGTGAGCTCCTTCACTCACACCAGACATTTCCTACTCATCAATCTATGTTGTCAGGAACACTCTCTGCTGTTCAACTTACGCAAAGATTAACTTGAGTTACGTTTCTTCACTGTACGCAATTTCGTCGTGCTCACCTACATCAATTTTCAAATGGTGACCTTCGTAGTACCAAACGTCTTTATCTGCGATAACGATATTTAAACCGTTATAATTCTCCTCGTAACCAACATCTATATCATCTTTTTTACTTACAGTGAAAGCGGGGCCGAACCCTTGCTTAAGCTCAAACGAACCTCCGTAACGAACGAAGAATTGTACGACTTTATTATCTTCGGGTAATTCTAATTCGTCTTTAAACCATTCTATTGCTTCTTGAGTTAGTTCTATCTTCATCATCTGTCACTCCTTTATACATACTCGCTCACATCATTGAGTTGAGTATTTTAAAAGTATAACATCTAGTGTAGCAAAGAACTCTATTTCAGACTAATCAGAATATTTTATCGTAAATGATAACTCACTATTTTACTCTTCAAGTATAAAGCCATAGAAGTCCTCATCATTTCCACTCCTATGGCTTATCATGTCATCCCTATTAACTTTACATCCATTTAATCTTAGGTTCTTCACCTTTAATAATACGTACGATATTTGTACGATGTCTTATAATTAGTATAATTCCAACGACGATGCTCATACCAAGTAAGATGTAATTTCCGATGAAGATAGCACCGATAATACAACAAATTGCAGCGATAATACTTGATAATGACACGTATTTAGTTAAGTACAGAATAAAGAAGAAGATAATTGCGAGTGTTAGCAAGAGAATTGGGTGAGTTCCAAGTACTACACCAGCACTCGTCGCAACAGCTTTACCTCCACGGAAACCAAGATAGATCGGATAGACGTGTCCAATGATTGAGAAGACGCCTACAATTAAACCGTTCGTAAAGAATTCACTAATCGGGCCTGAACTATGTACAGGTAGCCATAAAGGTAAGAATACAACAATAAATCCTTTGAATATATCTAGAAAAGTAACGACAAAGCCGGCCGGTTTACCGAGAACTCTGAAACTATTCGTCGCTCCAGTATTCCCACTACCATATTGTCTAATATCTTTTTTGAAAAATAATTTGCCGATGACGAGCCCGCTTGGAATAGCACCAATCAAGTAGCTCAGTATCAATATGATTACTATCATCATTTTACAATCACAACCTTTAATGACGTTAGGATTATTTTATCATAGATAACGTAGGTGCGACGAATAAATTTTTAGATAAGCGGCTTTTACACTCTAAATATTGTTTTGACGCTTGCATTTTGCGTAAATTTATATAAGAATAACTATTGTATAGTTTAAAAAACGAACGTACGTTTGTAGGAGGGCGAAACGATTGGTTAAGAATAATAGCAACACTTATTCGGACGATTCCATTCAGGTACTTGAAGGGTTAGAGGCCGTAAGAAAGAGACCTGGTATGTACATAGGTTCTACCGATAAACGTGGGTTACATCACTTAGTCTACGAAGTTGTCGACAACTCAGTGGATGAGGTATTAAATGGTTATGGCGACCAAATCAAAGTCACAATCAATAAAGACGACAGTGTCTCCATAGAAGACAACGGTCGTGGTATGCCTACTGGAATTCACGCTTCTGGTAAACCGACAGTTGAGGTTATTTTTACCGTCTTACACGCCGGAGGTAAATTCGGCCAAGGTGGCTACAAGACTTCTGGTGGTTTACATGGGGTAGGTGCCTCAGTAGTGAATGCTTTAAGTGAATGGTTAGAAGTAGAAATCTACCGTGACGGTCAAATTTACCGTCAGACTTTCAGTAATGGTGGCTTGCCTACAAGCGGTCTAGAGAAGATGGGTAAGACGCGTAAGACAGGAACGAAAGTCACATTCAAACCAGACCCTCAAATATTTAAATCAGCCACTACATTTAACTTTGAGACGTTAAGCGAACGTCTACAAGAATCTGCGTTTCTACTCAAAGATCTCCGAATAGAACTGAAAGATTTACGTCAAGGTAAAGAACGTGAAGAAGTTTATCATTATGAAGAAGGAATTAAAGAGTTCGTAAGTTATGTCAATGAAGGTAAGGAAGTCCTCCATGATGTGACGATGTTCACAGGAGAAGCGAACAACATCGAGGTTGATATTGCCTTTCAATATAATGATCAATATTCTGAAAGTATCTTAAGTTTCGTTAACAATGTACGCACGAAAGATGGCGGTACTCATGAAGTTGGGTTTAAGACTGCGATGACACGTATGTTTAATGATTATGCCCGCCGTATTAATGAGTTGAAAGACAAAGATAAGAACCTTGAAGGTAATGATATTCGTGAAGGTTTAACCGCTATCATTTCAGTACGTATTCCTGAAGAATTACTTCAGTTTGAAGGTCAAACGAAATCGAAGTTAGGTACACCTGAGGCACGTGGTGCAGTAGAATCTGTTGTTTCAGACAAACTGCCATACTATTTAGAAGAGAAAGGACAACTTTCTAAATCATTAGTAAAGAAAGCGATTAAAGCACAACAAGCTCGTATCGCGGCACGTAAAGCACGTGAGGATGCACGGTCAGGTAAGAAGAATAAACGTAAAGATACTTTATTATCAGGTAAATTAACGCCTGCACAAAGTAAGAATGTAGATAAGAATGAGCTCTATTTAGTTGAGGGTGACTCAGCAGGGGGTTCTGCTAAGTTAGGTAGAGATCGTAAATTCCAAGCGATCTTACCGTTGCGTGGTAAAGTAATCAATACTGAGAAAGCACGTTTAGAAGATATTTTTAAAAATGAAGAAATCAATACGATTATTCATACGATAGGTGCAGGTGTAGGAACTGAGTTTAAACTTGAAGATAGTAATTACAGCCGTGTTATCATCATGACCGACGCAGATACGGATGGTGCTCACATCCAAGTATTATTGCTCACGTTCTTCTTTAAATACATGAAACCACTCGTGCAAGCAGGCAGAGTATTCATTGCGTTACCACCTCTGTATAAATTAGAAAAAGGTAAAGGTAAGCAGCAAAAGGTTGAATACGCTTGGACTGACGAAGAGCTTGAGAAGCTTCAGAAAAAGCTCGGTAAAGGCTTTAGCTTGCAACGTTATAAAGGTTTAGGTGAAATGAACCCGGAACAATTATGGGAAACGACGATGAATCCTGAGACACGTACATTGATTCGCGTGCAAGTAGATGACGAAATCCGTTCTTCAAAACGTGTGACGACATTAATGGGTGATAAAGTTGCGCCACGTCGTGAATGGATCGAGAATCATGTCGAATTTGGTCTGCAAGAAGATCAAAGTATCTTAGACAATAGTGAAATACAAGTATTAGAGCAAGATGACATCGACGAGGAGGATGCGAAGTGAGTGAGATAATTCAAGATCTTTCACTTGAAGATGTAATTGGTGATCGCTTTGGTCGTTATAGTAAATACATTATTCAAGAGCGTGCGTTACCAGACGTGCGTGATGGTTTGAAACCAGTACAACGCCGTATTTTATATGCGATGTATTCTAGTGGAAATACGTATGACAAGAACTTCCGTAAGAGTGCTAAATCGGTCGGTGACGTTATTGGACAATACCATCCGCATGGGGATACGTCTGTTTATGATGCAATGGTCCGCTTGAGTCAAGAGTGGAAGTTGCGCCATGTGTTGATCGAGATGCATGGTAATAATGGTAGTATTGACAACGATCCTCCTGCAGCGATGCGTTACACAGAGGCAAAGTTGAGTAAGCTATCTGAACAGTTATTGCGTGATATCAATAAAGAAACAGTGCCTTTCATGCCTAACTACGACGATACGACGACTGAGCCTATGGTATTGCCAGCACGTTTGCCTAATCTATTAATCAACGGAAGCACGGGGATTTCTGCAGGTTATGCGACAGACATTCCTACGCACAATTTGGGCGAAGTCATCCAAGCGACGTTGAAATATATTGATAATCCGGATATTACTGTGAGTCAATTGATGAAATATATCAAAGGTCCAGACTTTCCAACAGGCGGAATTATTCAAGGTATTGAAGGTATTAAGAAAGCTTATCAAACTGGTAAGGGTAAAATTGTTGTCCGCTCTAAGGTTGATACTGAGAGTTTACGTAATGGTCGTAAAGAACTTGTCGTGACTGAGATTCCTTACGAAGTGAATAAGAGTGCTTTAGTTAAAAAAATCGACGAATTACGTGCTGATAAAAAAGTTGACGGTATTGTAGAAGTACGAGACGAAACGGACCGTACGGGTCTAAGAATTGCGATCGAATTGAAGAAAGATATTAATAGTGAAGCAGTGCTTAACTACTTATTTAAAAATACAGATCTTCAAATTTCGTATAATTTTAACATGGTAGCGATTAGTGAAGGCCGCCCGAAATTGATGGGGCTACGTGAAATTATCAACAGTTACCTTAATCACCAGATTGAAGTTGTGACGAACCGTACACGTTATGACTTAAAACATGCGGAAGATCGTATGCATATCGTAGAAGGTTTGATGAAAGCTCTGTCTATTCTCGATGAAGTGATTCAATTGATTCGTAATTCTTAGACCCGTACGGTCCGTTTCGTCTCGTACTTCTACAATACCGTCAACTTTTTTATCAGCACGTAATTCGTCGATTTT
>Ga0181465_100030_pt1 | contig 30467 bp, 27 predicted proteins | sample InSIn3gowninarea_FD_119076 | JGI IMG/M metagenome (GOLD analysis project Ga0181465, IMG submission 119076) | Clean room microbial communities from NASA Spacecraft Assembly Facility at Jet Propulsion Laboratory, Pasadena, California, USA -... ... | reverse complement strand
CATTGGGTTTTTATATATTCCCAATTTTTCAACTATCTAGAGCAATCCCTTTCAGAAATGATTCTATCCATGATCTGAAAGGAGAAACACTTGATAAAAATTAGTTTATGGGGGCATAAGAGAGATGAGAAGCCACCACCAGCCAAGGTAATAGCCACATTCATAGCAACCAAAGAATCGTAAGGACTTATTAAACAAAAAACCCCTAGAGTATACACTAAAGTTACTGAGGACCATGATGAGTTATTGCAATCATTATTATAGAGGGGTTTGATCCAGTTGCCACCAATGAACCAGAGAAACACAAGAACTATAGGAGGATTTTGTAGGTTTCACAGGGGTCATGGGCATAAACATGCGAATGTCAAAAATTTAGAGATATTTTTCAAGATTTAGTAGATAAGAAGACTATTTTATTTGAAAAACCAGAAAAGAAGAGGAAGACTTCGGTCCATGCAGATAATGAAAAATTGGGAATATATAAAAACCCAATGCCATAGCACAGCATTGGAATACTATTTGACCAGAGGCATATAGCGAAAGGAATCAAGATATCAGAGATACAATAAACAAGATAGCAGAATGAGGCTAGCACTAGTGGGAGCACTAGGCTCTCTAGAGGTATCATTTGGTAGGTTGTCAGAATTGAACTAACACTAATGAAAAAAAAAAGAGAGAGAAGCTAATAGTCAGTTCAAGTCACTAACAGACATCATGATAAAGAAAGAGGGGGACTTCATGACATCATTACAGGAGCATCGATGTTGTATTTGATGCATATAGGACCACCGACGATCCTCTTTCAATTGAAAAATAGGAAAAAGTTAGGAATCCCAATTCTCCCGCAACGTGAGAAGTTAGATTTGCAGGTTACATTATCAGTATTCATTTTCAAAAAATCAAGGAATATCAATTTTTCATCCATCATAGGTGCACATCCAAGAATGATCAGGTAACAAAATTTATATTTTTATATATATATCATGAAAATCAAAATGTTTTATTTACAAAGAATCACAGTACACCTGAGCATGATCACATAGAGTGACCTAGAATCTCCTACTAGAACCCCCTCCCCCTACACTAGAGCTAGTAGTCGTACTAGATGAGCCACCCTTGCACCTAGCTTTGTACTTTTCTATGCATGCCTTCTCCTCATCAATCTATCTCTCAGCCTAGCGAAGTTGCTCGTAGAGAGTCTTGATCTCCTTGTTAGCCACTTGTAGGTCCTGGTAGATGCTAGGATAGTCTCCTCCTCCAAATCGTAGATGACCCTGTAGCTCTTTGATCTCTGCATCCTTTTGATCGATTTGACCACGTAGCTTAGCCATCTCAACCTCAGGGTCCTAGTCATCTATGATGTAGCATGAGCATATCATGTTAGTCTTTTGCATATTATGAAGCAAAAAATCAAAAGAAAGCAAAAGAGGAAATAAGCTACTATCATCATCGTCATCATCATCATCCTCTTGATCCATATCTATGTCCTCCTTTGGTTTGTACTCATCCTAGTCTGGGTCTGTTTCCTCATTAGCATCATGACCAGCATCTTGAGATGCCTCATGGGTGTACGTTAAGCTGCACTCTCCTCCCCACCCTATCCTTGTATAAGGAACATCCCATCCAGTCTACATATCTCTTATGTCCTCATCTCCTCCCTCATCCTCACCTAAGTCTGCATCATGTATACCTATATGGTGAGGATGACATCCTCTCCACCAGTCTAGGTAATCTTTCGTGTGGTCAAGTCCATCTATATCAGCATCAACCTCATAGTTTGAGTCCTCATTAGGAGACTCTCAGTTTGAGTCCTAATCAGGTACTGGCTCATAGTCCTCTAGGAGGTGCTTACTATGATAGTCTCACACCACTATCCTGTAATCATTCGATATACCCTACTAGATGTTGAACTGATGGAGTACTCACTCTAGCCTATACAACTCCACCAATGCCCTATGTGCTTGTATGTATGTAGGGTGTCTCACCCATGCCATCTCCTGGATGTCCTCCTCCCACTCTGGTCCACTCCGATAGGGGCACCAGTATATCTATGCCTTCTATAGTAGGTCAAACTGCACCTGCCATCCCTCTAGGTCTACATTAGGGAAGCTTGGTCCCTCCATCATCACCCATCATTGCCAGGTGGGTACATCATCTAGCTGGTCTAGGGGTAGTGTGGTCAGTCTAGAAATGATGATGTGGTCATAGGCCCACACCTGTAGTATCATCGAGTGTGCTACCTGTCTCCCCCCTCTCTCCACCTTTACAAAGCCATGGAGGTCATGATAGAGTTGTGCCAGTATCACGAGGCACCATGTGTACCGCTATCTATGTGTCACCATGTCCTGTATAATAGGAACCATGCCCACGAGGAAGGTCTCACTACTCTTATCCAGGTAGATGATGGCATCTAGAAGGTAGGCAATGAGGAGTCTCAGCTATAGGTCACCCTGTGCTGGAGGATCCTCTGGCACATGTCTCATTAGGAATACACCTCTCTTCCTATGGTTCACCTCATCTGATCCCGTCAACCATGTCACCCATACCTCTACCTGTTTCAAGCTGAGAATAGGAACCATGTTCACTAGCCTCCCCCTGATAGGAAGTCTAGTGATCTTGTAGATGTCCTCTAGTGTCACTATGATCTTGCCAGTGGGAAGGTGAAAGATGTTGGAGTTCAAATCCCACCTCTCCATCAAAGCTATCAGCATATCATGATCATGAAACACATAATCAATGAACACTAGGTAACTTAGAGAAATATCCTCCAGAATACTCTAAGCTTCGTTAGTTTGTGGCCACTGCTGGGCGATGGTAAAAGCGGCACTTTTGCCGAATGGTTGCATGAGATACGAATGATTCTGTAAGAAAATACCAACAGAGAGCAAGTTAGTATCAGATATGAGGTAAAAATAGCAAAATAGTACAATCAAAGAAGATCGCCCATAGTCTAAACTAGGGCAGAAAGGACCGCCAATGGTTCAATTTTCTTACATAAGGGTCAATAAAATTTTAGGTGCAAGTTCGTATGGATGAGTACAGTTTAGCCATGAGACCAAAATTTTGAAAAACAAGGTAAAAAGGCAAAAATAATGGACTAAGGTATTCAACAAGTAAACCCTAGGGGCAACTTGAAAAATCAATGTACAGGTTAGTTAAAATTAGAGAACAAGCAAGATACAATAAGGAAAAGGTAAGAAATGCAATGTACCTGATGACTAGTAGGAGAATTGACCACCAATGCAGCTTTATGTCCATCTCGATGTGTGATTGGTAGGGCCATAGCATGCAGCATAGAAGAATAGGAAGTATCATAAGGTGATAGTAGTAGAATCACCAACCAGAACTCTCCAACTCAGCCTCTCAAGCTCCAAGATAGTCTCACCTCTGAAAGTGATAGTGTGACCAAATGAGGAAGGGTAGGGTTCCTTTTATAGAAATATTAGGGCACACACTTCTAAACAAATTTGATTTGGACATCTAGTATGCATAGACAGATGAACTAGGTATCAATCTAGAATCAATGGGTGATTCAACACAGTCTGATCTTCATTATTTTTGAAAAATCCCCAATAACAGGATCACCCGCGGTCTTAGTTAGAAGACCATCGACATTGTAAATCTTCCAAGAAGGACCAATCGTGTTCCTTTTTTTGATCCATCATCTTATCCAATATTTCAGGTATATCATGGGTGCTTAATCAATATCATATCTAGGATAATATTGCTTTGTATTTCATGATTACAGGGTTTTATTATCAACTTATCATGCCTCTTGGTGCAAAGTTCCAGCTCCCATTTATCAGATTATCATGCCTCTTGGCATGGAGTTTCAACTCCTATTTATCTTATATCATGCCTCTTGGCATGAAGTTCCAACTCCCATCTATCAGCTTATCATGCCTCTTGGCATGGAGTTTCAGCTCCCATATATCTTGCGAAGTTTGGTTCTTATGCAGCTGCAGCATACCTCTTGGTGTGAAGTCTCAGCTTCCATTATAGTTGTATAGAACTTACCTCTCCCTTATGTGTGATCATGTGTGGTCTTGTGTGTTATCATTGTTGTCATGTCTTGTCTTGTGGTGTTATCTTATTGAGTTATCGTCAGGTCATCATGTGTGGTCATGTTGTCTGTCAGGTCATTATCTTGTGTATGTGTGTTGTCAAGTTTGTCATCATGAGTCACCAATGTTATGGCAAGATTATCAGATATATCAGTAAGAAGACCTTCTAAGGCATTCATATATCAGCAAAAATGTAAGGGGCAAGCATGCCCAAGGTAATATCAAAGTAAGTTTTCTCAACCTATCTCTAGTACTAACAAGTTTTGTCATGATTTCACATAAATTCAAAATGCATAATATTCATCAATGCGTGTTGAATCTTTCATTGCTATGATATTTTGGTTTACACTTTGAATGCAAAATCTCAATTCACCTCATGTTTCTTTCAATTTCACATCCAAAGTGGGGCATCTGTTATCACATAAAAATGAATTTATGTTTTTAAATCAATAAATTAATGAAAACATGCTTGGTCTAAATATATGTCTTGAATGTCTTAATGTGATAATATCAATGTTTGTCTTAATATGGCTTTTATAATGTTTATCTTGAATATTGCATGGATTATCTTGAATATTGTAATGTTTATCTTAAGTATTTCTATGATTGTCTTGAGCTAACCCTGTTTATGTAGGTACATGCTAACCCATGGGTTGTATTATCTATTATCTATATAAATAAGGGATCTAATAGTAAGTCCATCATCAAGGATACACATGATCCTGCGTATGGTCTTGATAATGGCAATCTTGTAAGGTTTTTCCTGACACTACCTATCAAGCTTGATTTTGTGTATCCCCTTCTTGCGAGCATTCTGATGAACAAACGACTTATCTGAGTATCATATTGCTATTATCTCGAGATATGCATGGAGGTACAAACTCATTGGAGATGGATTATAGCCTATCGAAGGCTGTAGGTGCTCCTCTGTGGATGAATACAAACTGCTGGTGTTCCTATCCAGTACAAATAACACTACCCGTGGCCCTCTTCTATGACTTTTTGGCTTCGTGATTTCAAGTGTGAATGATGTTGGCTCCCAGGACTTCGTCAACATCTTCATCGATAATGGGCACGCTCGGTGAAGTGGGTATATAACTTCAATCTTGATAGGTGGTGTCATCTTATGCCTGTTGTATCAAATATCTTTCATATCTTATTACATATTGCTATTTGCAGCTTCGAATTTACAAACAGCTTTGAGTTTATCATTTGCTAAAGATTACAGTCTTGTTTGGCGTTATATTTCACAATTTCTGAATCAGTTGTATTTTTCGTAATTGTTTAGTATAAATTGCTATCCGTAGCTCAAATACAAGTAAATTGGGTTTGTAGATATTTATTTGCTTGTTTATTTGCATGCTCAATTTTATTTGTAAACAATGGTTAGATAAAATTTTCAATTATATTCTAAGGTATGAATTTTATTTTATTTTTTTGATATTTTAATTTCTATCAAATTAACTATAAAAATTAATTTTTATTAGTAGTATATGTTACTAAAATAAAAGTTTTTTTCAAGTGATAATATCATCCAAGATTCATGCAAAAAGGCACATGATATTTTGAAGGATGTAGGGATGGCTTATAATTCATATCATGTGTAGCCCAATTGATGCTTATTGTGATCTAATATGCCTACACACTTTAAATACACATACAAATATCAATAATACATAACTCAAACTTTACTTAATATGTATTTGTGAAAAGATAACAAGAAATTAGGGTTAGATCCTTGAGTAAAAATGAAATTAAATCTTGGAGTAAAAAAATGAAACCCTAAATGCATCTACATGGGTAGGGCGTCCTCCAATTTGGGCCCCTTAAGGTACCCAAACAAGCTTGGAGTATGTTTTAACACTTTGAAAGGCATGTGATCCCCCAATCCCTCAAATCAATCAAGCTAAATGAAATTGAATGATGCCTATGTTACAAATGATGAGATATAGGTATATTTTAAACCAATTCAAAGATGAATATAAACAATGAAAGCAAATTTAAGCTACAAGTGCAAGTTAGAATGATTTTAGCCTAAAATTCATACTAAATGCATACAAAGTGGTGTAGGATACAGAATATTAGTCTCCTTAAAAAATTAAAAAACCCTTAAAAAATGTAATAATTACATAATTTAACAATAATCCACCACAAAGAATGTTACCTAGCCTCCATTAGAGGTAGGTTGATGGAGCTTGAGGAAAGATTTGAGGTAGAATACTTTGTGTTTCTTAAAATTTACTTCAAATCCTAGCTTGACACCTAGGATATTATTAGAGCTAAAATTAGAGCATAAACTCACTTGAGAGCAAAAAACATGAGAGAATTTGGCAAATAATATGACACAAATAAAAGTTAGATTGTATTTATAATTTTACATTAAGTTTTATACTCCCTTTTATCACTTAAGTAGAAAATGTAGATATCCACGTTTTTCTTTTATTTTTTATTAGAATTACCTTAGCTCTATTTTAGCCTTTTTGAATATTTTGACTTGGTAAAATAAATATTAGAATCAAATCAAAATTAATGAACTATGCATTTCTATGCAAATAATTCATTTACCCAAAAATTACATTTTTGATGTATACATTTAACCCCTATTGAACGAAGTCTATTTGCTAAAAAAATCTTGGTTCAACAATTGTAGATAGCTAGATGTTAGTTGAAAAATATTTGAACATTTTAAAATTAAAACCATTTAGAAATTAAAACTTTGAATAAGTTAGCATTAAGCTTTGAACATGAAACTTCAAAATTCTTGTATAATTTCAACAATTTCAAATGAGCATGTAAAAAAATATTCAAACCATAAATAGTAGAATAATCATGAAATAGGACTTTGAATGTAGTATTTGTCAAATTCAAAACCTTAATCCATATGCCCTAGTTAGAAAAAAGAAAAATTAGAACAATCATTCACAAAAGTTCAAATATAGTAATCATCAAATTTAAAGCCTAATCCATGTGCCCTAGTTGGAAAATATTGAAATAAATATACATCACCATTAGAATACTAGATGTCTCAAATAGGCTAAGCAATGTGTTTTGGTAGTATAAAATTTAGAACAAATGTACATCACATCCGAATACTAGATCCACCAAATAGGCTAAGCAATTTATTCTCATAGTTGAAAAAATATAAAATTTAGAATAAATATGACTAAGGATCTAAATGTTGTACTCATAAAATTTGAAACCCTAACCAATGTGTTCTTGGTAAAATTTGTAACAAATATGGATAATAACTTGAATGTACTTTTCAAAAATTCAAGCTTAACTAATGTATTCTTGGAATTTCAAAACAAATATGCATCACCATTCAAAAACTAGATTCATCAAATAGGTTTAGCAATGTGTTTGTGGTAAAATTCATAACAAATATACATTGCCATTCGAATACTACATTTGTCAAATAGGCTTAGCAATGTGTTCGTGGAAGTGAAAATTTGAACAAATTATATAGTATTTAACTATTGAATATGTCAAACCTATGAAAAGTGTTCATGATAGTGTATGTTCATAGACTTAGTAACAAGCATGCAATCTTGTTAAATAATTTTTGAAATTTGTACAATTCAAACCATTTTCCTTTTGAAAAACTTAAACTCAAATAGTAATTCATGCATTTTGATCAATATCATATTTTGATATGAAATCTTCAATAATTTTGCTATTTTTCGTATTTTTGTTAATAAGTCTACATGCTTACTCCATCATGAATATTTTGAAACTTTTGAATACTTTTTTTCCTTTTTGAATTATATAGCATTTTGAAACAAAAATTTGAACATTTTCACAATTTTTTAAAATTTTGCATATTTTTCAAGGTAAAGTTTATGAAAAAGTTGGAATTTTTTTAAACTTTTAAATAATTTTTGAATAACTTAAATTTTTTTAAAAAAATCATGTGTCTCTTCCCCCTTTAGTGATATGATATTCATCATGAATGGTCAATATCACATCGACAAAAAAAGGTAAGAATTTATGTGAAAGATGTGAAAACTATCATAAATGAACAAAATTTGAATTTAATATTTTTGTGTACCCCAAAATAAATGTACAATACATTATGGGGGAATCAAACCAATCATGATCCATGTTAGTTGTAAAGTGAACTCACCCACAACCAAAAATTTAAATTTTGACCTAAAATTTTCAAAAAAAAAAAGTGACTAGTAAGAAAATTACCCTTATTTATGCCATTTGGTATGTTTACAAACTGTCACTTATGGTGAAAATGAGAGCAAATGGTAGAGCTTGATGTACTAGATATACCCATTTCCACTAGCATAATTGGGGAGCCATTCCTTGAACACCAAGTAGGCTGAACAACTTGAATTAACCATTTTTAATCAAAATTTTAAAAAATTTAATATATTTTTTTAGTAAAATTTCATATTTTTAGCATTAAAATTTAACATTCTCAAAATTTCTTATACAAACACTCAAATTAAATATTTAGACGGAACAAAAATATTTATTGGATCTAATTTATCAAAAATCCTATATTGAATGGATTTAGGTGAAAAAAGTATATTTAGGTGAAACAAGATGGTTTTGAATGGATTTTTGTTTGTTGTGCTAAAATTGTAAGTTAAATACAACAACCATTTGATACCCACTTGAAGTTTTAGCTTGCATAACCTTTCAACAAATCCAGAATTTTGAAAAAAATGATATGATTTAACCAAAAACTTAATTTTCCCCAAAAATAGATAAAATAAGGGTTTTAGAAATTCACATTTTACAAATATATCCTAATCTAGGTGTCAAATCATAAGTCGAACAAGAATGCACCAAGTTATTGGACCCTAATTAGGTAGCCATGGACTTCATTTAATTGAAAATTGATGAAAATCAATATTTTTAGGTCAAAATTTGCTTCCCAAATCCTAGGCTCAATCCAAATTTTTGGATGGTGAGTGCTTGGTACTAGGTGCACTACACTTAGTTCAAGATGCCCTAGGTGCACTATGCCTAGGCCTAAGCATAATGCACCTAACTTGTAACCAAATTTTGCACCCCATGAGCCTAAAATTCAACTTTCTTAACCTCAAATTTTGCATCTTGAGTAATGTTGATGGGATTCTTTTCCAGTTTCACCTTCTATTAGGGGATTCAAACTTTATTTTACATAATTGCATTAAAATTTTATGAATTTTACCACATTTTTAGTCCAAAATAGTAATTTTTCATAAAAAGAGAATATGTGATTGCCAAAATTTGACCAATCGAATGAATTAAGGTAAATAGCCATAACTAATGTCCAAAAACCTAAAATATATGTTAATATCTTATTTTCAAAATGTTCAAAAAAGACTTATGTAATTAAAAAATTCACTTCTTATACCAAATAAGGTATCAATTTCAAAATTATGTAAGGACTTATAATTGTGTAAGTTGTGCTTTTGTTACTCCATTTATGATTTGTATCGAAAAGTGCTTTTTTGCATATGCTAAATCTTGTTTTATGGCATGATGTTAGGCATAAGTTGAACTAATTTTAAAGTGGGATGTACCTTGAAGTCACCCTTTCCATTTTATAATTAAGAGTGATATTTTGCTTTCAAAATGGTACTTTGGGTAAAACAAGGTAGGAGACTCAATTGGCGAAGTCAAAAAATACACCATGGAGCTAACTCACATGACTTATTTAGCTATGCATGACTTATTAAGTAGATTGAGATAAGTTTTACAAAATAAAATTGACTTAATGGTTGATTGTTGGATTTGATGCAGAGAAAGGATACAATGTTCATATGACACTGCTTTAGACCCTTATTTTTAGAGCTTCAATAATACATACCTAAGATAGAGTGGATTTGGCTTCATAATGTTGGCTTAGGGTATACCAGTATGATCTGAAAGATGGTAGCATATTTTGAATGTGTCGTACCCCTATGCAAGTGGTGGGACTCTTCTACCAACACCTTCCATCTACCTACAAGGGAGTGAACAATAACTTTTGGGAATTTTTGGTAGATTTTATGACTATTAATGGAGGGAGAACCAATCCTAATACTAACAAATGAGGTAGGCAAGGATGTAATAATAATCTAGATAGTTAGATCTAGATACCATAGGCTATGATGGGGGAGCAATGGCTTCCAATATGAGTACACCTACTAGGATAGACTCATTTATAGGATCACATGATTCACTATGATTAGGATTATCTTTTTTGTACTATCAAATTCTTTAGGATGCATATTTCCATGAAAGCTCTAACAAGTTTTTAAGGAGATGAGAGAGGATGGGAGAGTTTTTGCATGGATTCCAACATTTCTAGCCTAGCTATACTATAAGATCTAGGAGCTTGAGATAAAAATTCACATTGGGATATGTTATTCCCTCTTTCTACATATGTGGGGATGGAAACACATAACGATAGCAAGATCATAAGGCTTACCATTTGATGTACATGCAAAGGATGCACTATCTTTCAAGGATCCTAGCAACAAGTACCCTTATATGATGTGTTGGCCATATGAGTATGAGAATATAGGTAGGAGAGCTTACCAAGGGAAGGTATTCTACTAAAAGAAACTATTCAGATGATTAAAGCCTAGAGATATGATCTAAGATCCTACAAGGATGAGCCAACTTAGAGTTAGGATAGAGTCTAGTTAGTACATACAAGGCTAGCCATATAGGTTCAGATACGATATGGTCATAGTGAGTACTTCAAGTATGAGAGAGTACTCAGTCAATATGATCACATCCAATAGATTCTATCAAATCTATAAAGATATAACAAGATAAGTGGAAGAGATGGGAATCCCTATCTTCCATACCATGAGATATATATTGATCTAGATAGTGATGAGGAGGATCTAGAAGCCCAAGATGATGTAGGTAACATAAAGACTTACTATGCATGGTACATGGTACAACATCCACTAGGATGAGTTTTTAAGCATTTGAATTAGGAAGCTTCACTACTATAGAGGTAGGGATAATAGATCAAATGTAGATAGAGGTCCCTCCATCATGAGGTAGGAGGTATGGTGGCTAATGTAGATCCTATACTAGTTTATTTAGGAGAGAGAATAGTTAACTTAGAGCATCAACTAGTTGAGTAGGACCAACTACTAGCTAATAAATATACAGTACTAGTTAAGAGGGATTAGGTACTCAAGTGGAGTAGGCTCCATGAGTAGGAGAGTTGGCTTTGGGAGGTAGAGCTTCATCAATAGGTACAATACCTAGAATAATTCCTACGAAAGCATTGATAGAATATAGAGGTGAGACCAATAGGTAGCAATGTATCTAGATAGAGAGAGGCCTCTCTGAGATAAAGCATAGCCATATCAAGTGGATGGATTGACCATACAGCCAGGCTATGCAAGGTTAAGCTTATATAAGGTGCTCTTCCATTTCCATACATCTAACCCAAATCATAGAGTAGGATGCATAGGATAAAAGGGATCCATGTCAACTCAATATGAACATCAAGAACTAACTCCTCACATGCTACATCATGTCTAAATGAAAGGGTGAGATATACAAGGGATAAAGCTATAGAGATATCCTAGTATATGGTGAGGCCAATTGGGGGATTGAATCCTTCTTCCTAATAGATCTAATAGTTGATATACCTATTTTATTAGTGATACCTAGTTCTTAGGCTAGATAGGCATATGATAAGGGTGTTGGTCCCTAGGTGACCATTTTATATCTAGAGCGCTTAGGATTTTATTATGCACTTATGTACTTTTTTGATGGTTCATTCCCCATGCTATATAGTTATGATGGTTTGGTTATATGTGTTGATTCAAAAATGTTATAGTAAATATATTTTTATTTCTTTTGTTATTGATATAGTTATGAAACATGATAGTTTACTTTATGCATATTTTTACAATTTATGCACATGAGATTATTATGATGGATGTATTTTATATTTTTATTTTAGATCAACGAATTTTAAATATTTCAAACAACAAAAACATGATGAGAAGATGTGGTATTTTTGGGATCAAGTTCAATTTTAATATGTTGAATGAGACATTGTTTCTTGTATTTTATAAAATAATGCATGGAAAGCCATTCAATGATCCTAACCCATGCATGGTGGGAAATAATGGAAATATGAATGATTAGCAACTATAAAATCAATGTATGGACATAACATGATAATATAAATAGGTTTGGAACTAAATTCCCTCTTAATTTGTGAGATAAGCTCTAGCCCCAACCAAACTAGGAAGGATATATCATCTAACAGTTTCAATACCTTTTTGAATGGTTTAATAAAATATAATAAAACATATTAAATGATGAAAATAAAACCAAATTATGCTAAGGGATGAGTGATTAGTGATCCTCATGCTTTCAAAAAAATATAGGAAACATTAAAAGTGAAAATCACCATAGTATCGATCCTTAAATACGAAAACTAAATTTGATGAAATAAAATTTTGGTAAATGAGAAGAGACCTACAAAGCTACTTAACATAGCTTGCATAGGAAACCTCTTGAAATGAGTTGATAAATTGAAAGTAATTAAAATAAAATATACTCCTATTATGGAATGGTGAGAATAATAAGATGAGGATAAAACTTTAATGAAGTTAAGCGATGATTAAGACATGTATATTTTTAGCATTTTTTATCATTTAGGAGGACCAGATGGAATTAACATAAAAATAAATACACATACATACACCCAAAAATTATGTCTCCCCCTAGATGTAAAAAGAATGAAGATGTATGATATTAATTAGCTCAAGTTCCTCCACCCCTTCCAAGATATCCAAATGGTATGCCTTTGATCTAAATTTCTTCTTTATCATATATGGACCCAACCAGTTAGGAGAAAATTTACGTCTTAACATACTCTATAGATGTGACTATTATTGACTTTATTTAAGAATTATGTCACCAATTTGAAACTCTCAAGGTCTGATCCTTTTACTATAAGCCTTATTTAGATGGTTTTGATAAAATTTGAAGTTCTCTAAGGTATTGAATCACCTCTCATATAATAACAATAGTTAGTCTAGTCTAGCTTGACATGCCTTGAGTTCTAGAAGGATATCTTGTAACTAAATTCATAGAGAAGGAATCTCAAGCTTTAGGTGCATAACTACCTTGAATCCATATACCAATGAGAATGGCATCACACCCATAGGAGTATGAATGCTTATTCGATAGGCCCATAAAGAAAGAAATATTTGGGTATATCAATGTTTATGTGACACACTAACTATATTTTAAATGACTTCCATAATAGTCTTATTAGTCACCTTTTCTTGCTTGTTACCTTATGGATAATAGGGTATAAAAATGCTATGTTTGATCTTATATTTACAATAAAAGTTTTACATATCCTTATTCTTAAAGTTTATCCCATTATTTGAAAGAATCCATGTAGGTATGCCAATCTAACTAATGATGTTATACTCAATAAACTTCATAATCTTGGGTCCCTTTGGTTGATACCATTGGTGTAGATTCAACCCATTTCGTGAAGTACTCAATAGCTGTTATAATAAATTTATGTCCTCCTAATAAAGGCAAATTAAATTGGCCAATCAAATCAAACCCCCACTGAAAAAATAGACATATGGATTAAAATATTTACAATGCATGAGAAGACACATGAGTCAAATTTGCATGTTGATGGTATTTTACACACTTCTTAATACTATCATGATAGTCTCTTTCCATCATAATCTAGTAGTACCCCATTCTTATGAGATGTTTAGCAATAGTAAACCCACTAAAATAGCCACCAAAAGTACCATTATGATATGTATGCACTGTAATTTATTGATATATCGATTCTAGATATCGAATGCGTACCACATTAAACCTCCTTCTATACAACACATCACCTACAATGGTATATTTCATGTATTTTTATTTGAATTGACACTTCTTGAAGGTAGTCATGGTGGAACGTATAGTTCCCCACTTTAGATATTATTTTATATGTCGGTACCACAAGTATTTTGATACAACATTAAACTCATTAACTTGGGATGCTAAAGGGTTATCATCTTGATATAATGGAGTCTCTAGTGATGACTTATACATGGTTATGAACTTCATGTGTGTGATATTTATAAAAGGATTTTAAGGAATAAGAGAGCCTAAAGAGATCATTGTATCAAAAAAATGGTTCAAAGACCTAAGAGTGACCTCAATATCATATACCTTTAAATATTCCAACAACATCTCCACCATAACCTTATACAAATTAAGGTGATGATGATTATAATTATATATGCCTTTGATTTGGTTAATGATTATCAACAAACCCCCATATATCTTGAGATGCTTATACTTCATCTAAATTGCTAATTTTATACCAAGAATGAGTGCTTCATATTCAACATTATTATTTATACACTCAAAAGATAGTTTAAAAGATACCAACATATGAACCACCTAAGGCATTACAAACACTACCCTAGGTCTACCTCCTTGCTCAAAGTGAAAGTCGTCAAAGTACATAGTCATATCAAAATCCTCTTGCTCAACTAGATCCTCGATCTCAAATACCCCAAATAAGTTTTGATCCATTAACTTCACATGGAAAGGAAGATCAATATTCTATGATACCTTGACCAACTAATTAACTATCACTTGACCTTTAATGAATTTCTAATTGATGAAATCTAGGTAAAATTCTAACAAAAATATAATCCATTTTTTCACTCAAGCATTCAACACCATTTTAATTATTATATACTTAAGAGGATCCATCTTAGAGATTACATAGGTTTTATGATTAAGTAGGTAATATCTCAAATTCTATGTGATAAAGACCACCACAAGACATAACTTCTCCAGATGGGCATACCTAGTTTCATAAATAGTTAGAGTATGAATTAAATTGTAAGTAAGGTTTTCTCTCTTTTATTCATTCTATTTGGCCAACATCAAGCCCAAAGTAAAGTCAATAATCGAGATGTACAAGTGATAAGGAAAACCCATCCAAGGAGGGATGAAGATAGTAGGATTGATAAGATACTTCTTAATTACATGAAAAGCCTCCTAACACATTGAATCCCATACAAACTTAACATTCTTGTTTAATAACTTATTTCATGGATGATACTTATATGATAACCAAGTAGTAAATCATTGAATTTCCTAAATCTTTCCCTACAAGCTCTATAATTTCTTCAAATTATATGGGGGATGCATGTCATTGATAGCTTTAACTTTATTAGGACCAACCTTAATGCCCCTTTTTGATACTATAAACCCTAAGAGTTTTCCTAATAAAACCATGAATACACACTTCTTATGGTTGAGTCTAATATTGTACTCAAGCAACTGATCTAGGATCTTGCATAAAGCTTCAAGTGGAGTACCACATATTTTAGTGTTTACGATTAAGTCATCAACATAGTCCTTGACTATGTCATGCATATATTCATGTAGGATGTAGTTCATATCCCTCTTGTATGTTGCTCTTGCATTCTTGAGACCAAATTACATCACTCTATAGCAATATGTTCCCTAAAGGGGTAGTGAATAGCATCTTATGCTTATCCTCCTTGATGATCATGATTTGGTTATATCCAAAAAAATCATCCATAAGAAAGAATATTTCATGAACTACCATATTATCTATTTTGATGTCAATGCTAGGCAAGGGAAAATTATTCTTAAGGTATGCCTTATTGATATCCATAAAATTTGTATAAATCCTAATTCTACCATCTAGCTTAGGCATTATTACTAAGTTTGATACCCACTTAGGATAAGCAATAGCTTCAATAAACTTGGCATATAGCATATTTTGTAGCTCAACTTTGATTAATAAGGCCTTACTTAGAAGCATACAATGAAGTTTTTTGTTTGATGGGTTTAGCATTAGGTCTCAAGGTTAAGTGATGAACCATAATATTCGTGTCCAACCCTGGCATATCCTAGTATGCATAAGAAAAGACCTTAATCTTCTTTTTAATGTATGAAATCCACTCTATCAACTCATATCCCCAAAGATTCTTACCAAATTGAACCATTTTCAGAGCATTAGGATCATCCCCCAAATCAATTTCCATAGCCTCTTCAACTAACATATGAGAACCTTATTCCCATTGGTGATTAAAATATGACTAATAAGTATCATCATTAAGCTCATCATCATCGAGGTCAACATGGCTACAAGGAAAACTAAAACCATCATACATGGTAAATTCAGTATGAGGGATCATGGAAAAATTACCAAGCATCTTGATTCATAACATGAATGGTATCAAAGTCAAGCAAATATGCAAATAGAAAAATAGATGAGAGGTTAACCATGTTGACATATTCAAAATAATAAGAAGGAATAGAAAAATGAGATATCAGATAAGAGATTACTTCACATAGTAAATCCTCATAAGAGGAGGGATATTCCTCATATTCATCCTCATCCTTAATCTCATAAATTCATGCTAAGGCTTATATTATTCAAGGATCCTTGAAGTGAAGGCCTCATTTTTATTTATCACATTGAGTAGGTAGTTACATGATATGAATCATTCCTTGCTCATACCAACCTAAGCCAAAGCCCTATAATTTGAACTTGGTGAAGTAGTGGCAAATGAAAGAAGGTCTTCACAAGTAATTAATCTTACCTAAAAATGCTTATTTATATGTAACCTTAAACACTTCATAGGAAGGAAAATTAGGACTTGCATACATTAAAAAAATTGATTATTCAAGGGGCCCATTGGTACTAGGGTACCAATGGCCAAAGGAACCTCGGATGGGTGACCTACATCATGCAAATATAATATATTAAATAGCATATCATCAATGGTGTATTCATCAAGATCCATATTTTTAAAGTGGACATCCACTCTAAAGATTTGATCATGGTTATTTGTAGATTCCTCTTTTTTCTATTTTTTAGTGACAACCAAAATATCTTCCTATTTGAGCTCACCATAAATGTTTTAGGGATTTTCATATAGTTGCACATCTAGGGAGCTTGGTTTAGTTTTAGTCTAGACTAATTTATTGTTTGATTCTATTTTTACTTCTTCATATATTTCATTAATAATAGTATCAAGAGAGGATGGATTCTAGTAAATATGGGTAATTTTAGGGAATATATTTGTAGAAGGAAGGATAGGGCCATTTGGTAGCTTAGAAAGGTTGCAATGGTTGAAAGGTTCTTCATCCATCCATATGTAATGTAATAAAGATTGAAATGGTTGAAAGGTTCCTCATCCATCCATATGTAATGCACTACCTCATTCTATAGGTATTTCATGCATCCATGTAAGGTGGAAGAAACACACTCTATTTATCTAATCCACAACCTACTGAGAAAAATGTTATATTGTTGCTCTCCCTCAATTACCTAAAAACATGCATGAATTATCTTGGACCCTACCAATATAGGTAAAATAATACTTTCCAATGTATTGCACTTTAGGGTATTGAAAGCCTTGAGAATCAATGTGGTAGCCTTAAGATGTGATAATTGTAAATTAAGCTTCCCTAATTCTATTTAAGAAACCATAATGATAGTTGATCCAACATTTACAAGGATCTTTTTAAAAGATTTTCCATCAACTTGGGCTATGATATGCAAGAGAGGATTGTTGTACTTTTGGTTTACTACATTATGAATCTCATGTTAAAAAAATAATATGATGGCTTGAATACTCCCAATAAATTTGATGAAAGTGTTAGGATTCAAAGCATCCAACTCTATAGTGCATAAGATTTGATGAAAAGCCTCTCTATGTTATGGTGAATTTTAAATGAGATCTCACAAAGAATATTTTAGGGGAGTCAATCTCAACTATTATTTTAAATCTCTTTGTAATTTATTGTTGGGATCCTATTATATTGGAAGAGGAGGATGAGTAATATGATGATCTAAAATCTAGATCCTCTAAGTTTTAAGTAAATTCATGTTCAATATTTTCAACATATTCAACTTGTCTCCAGCTTCACGACACTTCTTTTGGATTGAACATTCAATCTTGTTTGAGAAAGATATGTTAGTTTAAAGTTTGTATAAAAATACAAAAAAAAACAAAAAATCAAATGTTTATAAAAATATATTTAAAGCCCAAAAGGGGTGGAAAAATATAAAGATACCTACCACCAAATGGTATTTACAGGTTAGGTTGGGTTTGGGGGTAGTCAACATGGCTATATAGAGGATCGATTCAAATAAATGGAGCCATAATGTAGAAGGTAATATTAATTAGCACAAAAGATAAGTAAGGCCCAAGGTGGCATGGAGTTGATAAAGAAATTAGATCCCACATATTGTAAGCCACTCTATAGCTAACACACTACCTCGCCAAGCCACTTGTCATTTAGAACTTAGTCATTAGCTACTACCCACTAGTCAAACTTGATTTACCTTTCTTGCATTCTACTAAGTGATGCCTCTACATTGGATCTACCCTTTTAATTTTGATTTCATGTATTTTATAGCTACAAAGGTGTTAGTTTATATTTTTATTAGTTTGTTACCCTAAAATTGGGTTAAAACTATTTTTTCAAGTCTATACATTTCTAGAGAGCAATTTTTTCTATTTTTGGAGGCTCATATTTGGATATTGGCTCAACCATTCGAGCCTAAATTTTAGATGAAGATAAATGATCTAAATGGGTACCTAAAAAGAGTGTTTTCTTGGGTGCTTACTAGTTGTAAAACACTCCAAAATTGAGCTTGATATTTGTTATAAAAGGAGGCCATTTGGATGTGTTCAGGAGGGAAATAGTTTTTATAGTTGGAGTATAGTAGTCATTGTATTTCAAAGTTATGGAGTGTATGTGAATATGAGAAGAGGTATTGAATTACTATGAAAGTAATTGTACATTATTCCATCCATTGATTCAAGAGATCTTTTGTTGTTGGATGTAGCCTGCACTGGATGAACCAGGGTAAATTGTCTTATCTTTGTGTGGTTATCATTTAAGTTTTTCTCTGGTTTTGCATACTAACTCTCTTAATCTTCCATTTGCAAGCATTTAAAATGATTGAGTGTGTATGATCCTTAGGAAGGATTAAAGTTTAAATTTTAATATTTTTAATTATTGATCAAGGATAGTATCAAAGTAGTTGATTTCTTGGGATTTAACCTATGTTGTTGGATAGATTGTTGTTGGGTGTTTTAGAAATATTCTTTCATGAATACTAGATCTGAAAGAAAGAAAGGAGAAGGGGATATTGTGGAAGGAGATATACAAATTGATTTTAGTATTAGGTTCAAGAAGAAAAGAGAGCTTACAAAAATGGTCAATAAAGGTGGAGCAACTAATGTGGAAAAGAAAATTTTTGATCTCATAACAATGTCTCAGAAAATATCTCTACAATTTTAATATTTTCAAGAGCAACAATTCAAGAAAACTAAAGGTGAAATAAGTGAAGGTAAAAAGTTATACAATGTGAGTGCAAATAATCTTTTTGAATTTTCTCCTTTAAAATTTGAAGTTAAATTTGATTTACCCATATTTACTACTGAAGTAAATGCTAAAAAGTTAGATCATTGGATAAAGCAAGTTGACGTTTATTATAGAATACAACACATTGTAAAAGATGTGGATAAAATTCAATTAGCAACTCTTAAAATGGGTGGTACTTCACTTGTTTGGTGGGAAAGTTGTTTACAAAGTTATAATTAATCACTTAAGGATTATATTGCTTCTTGGACTCATTTTGTACACATGCTTAGAGATCAATTTTATCTATTGGGCTATCATTAAAAGGTAATTATGGTGTGGTAAAGTTTTCATCAAGGCAAAGGTCAAAGTGTATATGAATACACTATGAAGTTCTAGAAAAGAGCTATAATTATAAGTATTCTTGATTCCCAAGATACTCTTCTTAAGTATATTGGTGGTTTGCATAATTATTTGAAACATACATTATTGATGTTTGATCCAACTGAATTGGATAAAGTTTATATTCAAGATACATACTTAGAAGAAAGGGGAAATTTGTAAGGGATGGAAATAAAAAATATGATTCTAATAATAATTCTAAAAAGAATAAAGGGAAAATACTTCTACAGTTCAAAAAGAAAAATCTAAATATATATGTATTCATTGTAAGAAAGAGGGTCATTTAAAGGCTAAGTGTTGGAAATTGCATCCTAAATTATGCCCTAAATATAAAGGCTAAGATAAAAAGAAACAAGTAGCTGCTATTGCAAAAGAAGTAGAAGATGAGTTTGATATAGATGAGAAAATAACATGTATGGTATTGCATAATACACCTAATGTTGATGAGGAAAAGAAATGAATTGAAATTTTTCATATCAAGGTAGAAGCTAAGAAAAAAATGATTGATACATTAATAAATTTTGAATCACAAACTAACTTGATTGCAAAGGAGTATATTAGATCACTTGCACTCACTACTCAACCACATCCACATCCACATCCATTGGGATGGGTTCATAAAACGTCCAAGTTAGAGGAAACTTGACAATGAAAATTGAAGTTCAGAATTAATATGGAATTCATTGATGAAGTTTTACTTGATGTTATTCCTTTGTACATTTGTGGGATTATGATTGGAAGTCCTTATCTATAGGATAGAGATGCTTTATTTTATAGAAAGGAAAATAAATATAGACTCATTAAGGATGGAATTACATATATGATTAGTTCTCATTAAGGCTCTTGATGAATATGAACCTCACTACAAAGAAGAAGTTAAGGAGGTAATTTCTAAATTTGAGGATTTATTTCAAAAGCCTAAAGAACTTCCACATAAAATAGATATACAACATGAAATTTAATTGCATCCAGATGTAGCACTTCTTTTATTGGTTTATATAGACATTTGATACATTGCTTGAAGTTTATACCAACTAGCCATGTCACTCACCATTTAGAACTTAGCCACTAGCTGTTAGCTGCTACCTGCCAATCAAATTTGGTTGACCTCTCTTGCATGCTGTCAAGTGGTATCTCTATAGTGGATCCACCCATTTAATGTTGATTACATGTATTTTATAGCTACAAAGGTGTTAGTTTATATTTTTATTGGCTTGTTGGCCTAAACTTGGATTGAAACTATTTTAAAAGTCTATACATTTACAAAGAGTGGTTATTTTTATTTTCTAAGGCTCATATTTGGAGATTGGCTCAACCATTGAGCCCAAATTTGAATTGAAGATAGATGAGCTAAATGGATACCCATAAATAGTATTTTTTGGTTGCTTCCTATTAATAAAAAAAGTGCAACCCTAAGGGTTTGGTCTAGTATCGTGTGTGTGCTTTACACTCCTGATCACAACATGGTTATCCTTGAAAGAGTAGAAAAGGTGGGATAGTATGTTCATGGGGGGTTTTGCTCAATCTTTAGATTATAGGCCGATTCATATCGATATTTGATAAGTTTTAAAGTTATAGGAAAGGGATAAAATAATAGAAAGTAAATGCAAAAAGGAAAATAACAAGACAAAATAACTAAACTACAAAGCTCGAGAATCATTACATAGGAAATAATCCATAACTAAGAATAAGAATAGTAGAATCCTCCCTTGCTCTCAAGGTCTCACAATTACAATATATGACCATAATATAAGTTAACACCCAATGCACAATACATATAGAACCAGTCTACAACCATACATAATTGAGGGCAAGAGATCTCTATTTGTATTATATTGCATAATAGATATTACATACATAGAGCAACTTTGTTAAAATATTTTATCTTTTGGACTTCAAAAAGTCCAGTATATATATAGGAAAATATGTACAAATTAGGGATAATTAGCTATTCAAAGCTATTAGTACAAATTGATCAAAAGTAGTATAAACTATAAGCTCCAATATTTATAATTAAAGCATTTTGGTTTTAGCTATAAATGGAGCCGCTCTAACAGAGCATAATTTTCTATGGCTTTGTGTAATCTCTTGATTATCTTTATCTATAGCCATATTTGGTATTATCAGTGCATAAATTTGGGTCAAGCCTAGAATTATTTCTAATTTAAGAGGTATGTTCCATTGCACTTGCATTGAAAATCATACCACCTTAGCCCCACATGATCCATTATCCCTATCTGGCCATCGTTATTAACCTTTGTAGCTCTAGTAATCTATTATCTCAACTGAATGGGTGAAGGTGAATATGACTCTTCAATCCTTAAGAAAATGACTACTACCATGTGTAAGTGTGCTGATATCAACACATTGATAGAGACTCAATGTTCAAAAATCATTGATTGGGTAGACCTAGGTGTTTACTTGTTTGTAGGATTATTCTTCCCTTAGTGGGTCTTCCATGGTAATTGGTGGGTGGTATTGTTTGTTCTATATTATTACATTAGCTACTATTTTTCATAAAACTTAGTGATGCTATATTCAAAAATGGGTGAGGTCTAGTGAAAGTATCCTTCCTTTAGAAAATATCTCTCGATGCCATCTCCAGTAGTGCTCGATGACTTTGATCAAAGCTTGTGATGTCACCCTTAGAAATCCATGGGATTTATTTACAGCTTATAACCCAATGAAAGACTAGAAAAAAAATCACTATTTATTTACACCTAGGTAATGATAAGGCCCATAATATACTTGGACTCAAAAAATATGTTACAACACCCAAGCCAACTTCACTACTTTACAAACACTATGTATAATAAGACCAAGTGATGACTTAATTATTTACAAAATAAACTAAGTAGAAAATCATCCATACTACTTGGAAAAAGGTAAAATATATAATACCCAGGGACTATATCCAACACCTCATAATGAATACAAAATTATTCTAAGGCATTTCCTTCAAGACCTGAACTATACAAAAGAACTTGATACATAGTATACAATTTGAAAGAAATGGGAGAGAAAGAATAAGGGAATAATAGAAGAATTTTATTCAAAGGGAAAAATGAATGAAAGAATGATAAATAATGAATAAATAAATGTTGGAGTGTAATACCTCCATGGTGTTATTTGTATAATATGACATCTTTTGGTAGCTCATGAGGTTTATCGCTTGCTATAAAATTGAATCTTGCTTTTATTTCCTACTTGGCTCCCTAGGATTGCTGGAACTACTAGCCAAATTAGTAGGTAAAAATAGCTTAACCTTATTATATATTGATTCTATCTCTACTATTTCTACCTAGGATAGGATCACACATGCCCAAAGCTTATCTAAATTTGCTTTAAAATGGGTTACTATATCTTGCAACCTTCCTGAAGTCAAAAATCTTTCCAATGCGACATCAATTATACTTTTTAGAGACTATACCTCTACTACTAACTACTTCAAATTTTGAACTGATGCTTTATTTTCAAAATAACTTGCAATGTTATCAGCCCACTCTAAGGCACTAAATTGAACATTTGAATCATCCCAAAGTTTTGGTAGTCACAATGTAACTTATTAAAATGATTATTTGTAAAGCTAATCTCTACTTGTAATTTTACCTAATCAGTCCCCAAAATGATAGCCAAATCTTTTAAATAACATATATCAGCAATTTTTTATAAGAGGAGTTACTGTGGAGTAGAGGAAGTAATCTTTAATTCTTCATCAAAAATCACTATCAGCTAGGCCTATAAATCTTCAACATTTGATCGTAAAATTGACAAGGTTGCTTCATGCTATTTGGTTAAGGGTTTGTTTAAAGTTAGTATTTGTACTATTTATTCTTTTAGTGTGTACAATTCTACATAACTTATCAACTTATGGGCCATGTCCTTTAGCAAGATATTTTAAAAAAAATTAACCACTATAGATAAGGCAATATTATCATTATTCACTATATCATAAGATAACTTCTTAGCTTCTAAAGATTTTTCTAGCTCAATGATTTTGGCCTTGACCTCTTCATTAGATTATGCCTTCAACTTTGTAATTTCCTTCTGCATGGTAGCTAACTTGGTCTTTATGCCTAGTAGACTTTGGTCATTTTCAATTCTCATCTTTACAATCTTAGCAATCAGTTCAATATTCTAATTCTTTAGCTTAGTAATTACCTTATCTTTATGGTTGCTTTATATTTAAAATGTTGCAGCTTCATATGTAACTTCTATATCTTATTCTCCATTGATTGGATACTCTTCCCTACTACCAATGACATGTTGACAAGTAGGTGGTATTGGTCTACTATTGAGGCACTCAACATTCAGATATCAATAACAACTGCTAGGATGTCCTGCTGAATTTTTCCATCCTTAAAGGGAAATTGCACCATTTTAATGTCACTAGAATTGATGACTTGGCTTAAAAGCTACTCCTAATGCTCAAGAAGAGTTGGGGTTTATTAAAAAAATAAAACTAATCTATATTTATAGGTGGTGCCAATGGGGCATCAAAAATACTTTTTATTACTAAATAAGGAATAAAAGAATGAGGGACTAAACCAGAAAGGGTGGAAGGAGTGCCCTAAGTTATATCTAATGTCTGAATCACTATTGGTTGGGTTTGTGATGGAGTTTGGATATCTCTTGTAGTAGTGGTATCTCTAGTTTCATCTCCTGCATCACCATATTTACCATCTTTACCATCATCATCATCATCTCTCAATGTTATTGGTGCCTTTATCATTAGATCAAAGTCTTTTCTAGCATTTGTAACTCCATCTCCACCTAGTTGTATATCAGCATCATATTTAGGTACCTTTATCCCCATGCTATATTTTTTAACAACATCACCTTGTGTTCTAGCTTGCTTAGTAGAACCATACTATGGGCTCTTGGAATTAACAAAACTCATTGTAGAGTCACCTTTATCTCTACCTACCTGAGTGTCAATGCTCGAGCTTTGTTGGATCACCCGTTGAATAACAAGATTTGTTGAAACTAATTGCTTGGATTAAGAAACTACTAATTGGTCATCCCCTCCAATGGTTGGAACTTATTTTAAGGTGATGAAAGACTCTTTTTATGTACAAGAGGCACATAATCTTCATCATCATCATTAGAAGCTGATGTAAGAATAAGGTTTGGTCTTTTCATCTTCTTCTTTTTCAACAGGGACTATGTAGGTTGGGGGAAGGTATAGCTACTTCTCTCTTGGGTGTGGATTATCCAATCATCACACCATTGGGTTTGTTTTGTTGTACTAGTAGGGCTTGTGCTCCATGGAATGGTGTCTCTACAAATTTTCTTTTACCTTTGGCTTGCACCACCAACAACTCTTGACCTCTTTTCTTTTTTTTAGGTAAGGGGTTAGTTGCATATGTGCAAACCATTATAAATCCAATCTAAGTTCACCAAATGGGATTACCTTATGTTTATCATTCTTTATATAATACTCAAATTTATACCTAGTAAAATAATGAATTACAATAAGATCATAACCTTTATTTTCCTTCAAATACTTTACTAACTTTGGGGCTAAAATAAAATTTTGCCACTTAGTCTCCCATGATCAGAACTTCTTCTCCCCGAGGATGTCTAACCAACTTCTCTTAAAGGAACAAAACTCCTTTTTGGGATCTCCTTAGCTTCTTTATCCATTTGATTAGAATAACATTCAATGTGTGGGCAAAGTTGGTGTTTAAATTCGAAGCACTTTTTATTATTTTGAATGGTTTATATGAAGATGTCCAATGGGTCATACATCCATGGGTCCCAAGCTTTCACAAATTTGAAATTATCTATAATAAACCTATAGGGATCATCGACATAGTAAGTATACATCACATTAGCGATTCCAATAATCACCGATAAGGGGTAAATAGTTTTGAAACTAACCCCAAAGCTACACTTATTTTCAATTATAACTACTTGTTGGACCATATCCAATGAAGTCAAAACTAGAGAAGGATGTTTGGGAAGAAAAAGTGGTGCATCAAAAAAGCCATACCTTATTACTACCATTTTATATTTCAAAAGATACCAATCGCTAGCACTTGCTATTAGCTCATTCCTCATTTCCATTGTAAGTCAATATGGGTATTTTATAATAAGGATGCATAGAGTAAGAAAGGAAAAATGCTTTAAAAAACTATATACATTCCCATGGCTCTTAGTTAGGGAAGGCATCCTGATATCAATAGGAGTGGGATCATTTGCAAAAATTGGCAATGCTTACTCTATCCCCTTACTAAGAAAAAATTGAACATGTTGATCAATGATCAACCACCATAAATATGAGGAATCCTAAAAGTTTTTGTTGTCAACGTTTGATAGATTTTTATTGATCTCTTCTGAAATAATAGTAGCAAAATCATGGCAAATGTGGGCCTATATGATACTATAACCCATCCAAAATACACCTACATCCACCTTAATCTCGATCTTCAAACTTAGAATCATAATCAAAGCTCAGAGAACCTCCCTTTCAATGGCTTGGATAAATAAGGTAGTGTATCACCTAAAATTAATTTATGCAGTTAAATTGATACATTAGAAAATATTTGTCTACACTTATACATACCTACTTTAATGCTATTAATGTTATCTTGGATATCATTAACATATATCATGGATTGACTATTATTCTTGTTTATGTAGGTACACATTGACCCAAGGAGTGGGTCATATTACTATATCTATATAAATAGGGATCTAATAGTAAGTCCACATCAAGGAGATACATGATCCCATATCTAGTCTTGATGATGGCTATCCTTTAAGGTATCTCTTGATGCTACTATTTAAGGTTGCATTTGTGTACTTCCTTATACGAGCATTCTGACAAATAATGACCTATCTAAATATCATACTACGATCATTGGGAACCCATAAAGAGGTACAAAGTTAATTCAAAATGGATCATAGTTTAATGAAGACCACCGATGCTCCTCTACAAGCAAAAGAGATTGCTAGCATTCCTTTTGAGCATGAAATAGATCACCCATGGTCCTTTTGGATTGAATTGCTCCATGAATTTGAGTGCAAATGTCATTGATTATCGAGGCTTCATCAACATCTTCATTTTGTTAATATCAAGTACACTCCATGAGATAAGTATACAAACTTAGTCTTGTTTGGTAATGTCATCTCAATTCCTATGGTTCATTATCTTCTATATCATCTTTTTTATTATAAATTGCTATCCGTTAGCTCAAAATTACATATACCTTTTTCAGGTCTATGGGTATTTATTTATTTTCATTCTCAATTTAAAAAGTATCTGTAAACATTTGGTGAACATGACATGAATCATTAAATAGTTACACTAAAACCTTAAGATTTTAGTTAGGACTAATAAGCAATATTGTGAGTTATTTTAGACATGGATTAGTTTAAATTATTCTTTCAAAGTCTTTCAAGAATAGATCTTGATGATCTCTTAGGAGATGCTCAACATGATGGACCTGAAGCAAGGGTAGATAACAATGTTGTAAGTGATAATGATAATATCCAAGCTACTATTGAGGGTATGTAGAGGTAGATTGATCAATTAGGAAGAGGATCAGCTCAACCAGATGAATCCACTAAGTTTGGCAACCCTTTATATGATGAAATTTATTTGTGTATGCCACCACTAGATTATAAAGATCCCAAGTTCTACAAGTTCAATGGGGAAGGAGATCACAGGAGATATTTGCAAGGATTTAAAGATGAGTGTGAACTCAAAATCAATGTGGATTCGAGACTACAAGCAAAATTATTTCCTCACAGTTTAGAAGAATAGGCTCATGAATGGTTCTATTCTCTACTTGAAAGATCAATTACATCATTTAGAGAATTGAGCAACTTATTGAAGAATTTGAACAATTACACAATTTGGAGCATAAGATAATGGATTGAAATTACTGAACTTACAATGGAGCAAGATTATAACTTTAGAGCTTCACAAAATAAAGCTTTACACATCCAACAATGGAGATATAAACTACTGCAAGAAGACACTCAACTCAACTCACAAAACTCTACTAACTAAAACTAGAAAATCATACTACACTACACTAACTGAAGCTAAGAGCAATTACACATGTCAATTACTTTAGGGTGAACTACAAGCAAAAAGAAAATGCACATAATAAAGAATGAAAATGCCTCAACTAGCTAAAGTGGAGCATGACATTTTTCTAGAGCTAGTTGATTCCCTGAAGGTCGATTGGGTAGTACTAACCAATGTTCTAAGGGTTGACGAAGCTTTAGGGGTCGGTTGGTTGATTTTGAGGTCAACTGGCCAGTTATACTAGATGATCTAAAGATAGTCAATTATTCCCAAAATTGATAACAACAAGTGAATTACCTCAAATTTGATGCTAAGTTGTCAACATTCTCCCCCTTGATGCAAAGAGGACTCACCATGGAGTCTTTGAGCATCACATACTGAGCTTTGACAATAGTTTTTGTGAAAATATCAACCATGTTGATCTTGGTGTTGCAATAGTGAAGCTCATTTTGATCCTTCTCCACCATGTCACAAATGAAGTGATAATTGAGTTGGAAGTGCTTTGACCTACTATGATGGATGGGATTATATGCCAACTTAATGGCACTTTGGTTATCATAGTAGAGAGTTGTTGGTCCATGTTGTTTCTCACCAATTTCATCAAGTAGTTTCCTCAACCATAATGCTTGTGCATTAGTGGTGATGAGAGCTATATACTCAGCCTCATAAGAAGATAGAGCAATTATGGTTTGCTTCTTAGAGCTCTATGTAATTAGTCTTGAACTAAGTGAGAAACATTATCCTGAAGTGGACTTTTGAACATCCAAATTGCTGCCCAAATCACTATCACTAAAATCAACAAGTTCCAACTTCTCAACATGAGAGTAATGGAGGCCATAATCAATGGTACCTTTGACATACCTCAAAATTCATTTTGCAACCTTCAAATGCAAAATAGGAGGATCATTCATGTATCTAGATACCATGGAGATAGCAAATTGTATATCAGACCTAGTGTTGCAAAGGAACATAAGGTTGCCAACTATGCTTCTAAATTCTGTCACACTTGCTTTTGGAACACCATCATCCTTACAAAGCAACTCACCATGAGCTATAGGATTGTGAATAGTATTACAATTCATCATACCATATTCAGAAAGCATGTCCCTTGCATATTTGCTTTGTCAAACAAAAATCTCTTCTTGACATTGGTGGACCTCCATGCCAAGCAAGTACCTCATAAGGCCCAAATCCTTCATTTCAAACTCATTCATCAAATCAGTCCTAAATTTGTTGTTCAAGATGGAATCACTTCCCATATATATCAAATCATCAACATAAAGAGAAATAAGTAAAATCTGATTACCTTCTCTCTTGCTGTAGAGTGTTGGTTCATTCTTGCTCCTCATGAATTCAAAATTTTGAAAGTATCCATCTATGGGAGTGTACCAAGCTCTTGGAGCTTGCTTGAGACCATACAAGGCCTTCTTGATCTTGTACACATGATGCTCTTTTCCTTGCACTTGAAAACCTTAGGGGTGTTGTACAAAAACCTCTTTATCCAAGTAGCCATTCAAGAATGCACTCTTCACATCCATGTGGTAAACACTCCAATGGTTTTGGGTAGCCATTGAAAGAAGCAACCTTACGATTTTTTGCCTTGCAACTAGTGTAAAAGTCTTTTCAAAGTCTACACCATGTTTTTGTGTGAAGCCTTTAGTAACTAATCTTGCTTTATGTCTCTCTATGGTACCATCATTGTTGTACTTAGTCTTGTAGACCCACTTGGAACCCACACACCTCTTACCTTTGGGCAACTCATAAAGTTCCCAAGTGTCATTTTTGTCTATGGAGTGAAGCTCCTCTTACATAGCCTTTACCCACACATTTTTGGTGCAAGCTTCTCATAACAAGATGGATCAAAAATAGAAATATTAGTATTTTGGGTTGCACACAAAGCATAGTTCACCATCTCACCCTTTGGATCCTCATCAAGTTCCATATTGCTAAATTATTTAACAAACTTCTCCATTTCATGAAATTGACTTCTTGTTAATCTTTGATGGAAATTTGGATCTAAAAATTGAGAAGGAGGATGGTTTTCAAAGTGTTTTTTACCTCTCTTTGTCTTCATCACTTCTTGGATCACATTTGGAGAACCACCACTTGAAGGTGAGCTTGGAGTGGATTTTGAGCTTTGAGATGGACTTGATGGAGGACTTGGAGGCACCACTTAGAGGTTTGGGAGAGAATTTGATCTCTTGGGCTACACACTCTTCACTTGTGAAGCATCTTCATGTCTGGTCACATCTCCTCCAATGTCTACAATGCATTTTTTTTGCTATCAATACACTTTTCCCTCCTCAAAAATGACATCTTGGGAAATAAGTGTTTTCTTGGTTTTGGGGTTGTAAAGCCTATATGCTTTACTCTCATCACTGTAGCTAATGAACACACATGGTTCACTCTTTGCATACAACTTTTTTCTATTCTCCTTTGGCATATGAGCATATGCCAAACACCCAAAGATTTTGAAATGAAGGATTTGGGCCTTATGAGGTACTTGCTTGGCATGGAGGTCCACCAATGTCAAGAAGAGATTTTTGTTTGACAAAGCAAATATGCAAGGGACATGCTTTCTGAATATGGTATGATGA
>Ga0181465_100029_pt1 | contig 30536 bp, 19 predicted proteins | sample InSIn3gowninarea_FD_119076 | JGI IMG/M metagenome (GOLD analysis project Ga0181465, IMG submission 119076) | Clean room microbial communities from NASA Spacecraft Assembly Facility at Jet Propulsion Laboratory, Pasadena, California, USA -... ... | reverse complement strand
AAAGATATGGTTGCCCTTGCGTGGTAGCATGTTTACGATGGCAGCGCCGTCCAATCGTCAGCTCTCACGCGAGCAAAGCTTTCGGTCCAGCAACAAGTGCCTGCTTGTCAAGGCTTAGCCTGTCCCTGGTTGCAGTAGCGTCTGGTGATCGTGCAGCACTACACCCGCGGTAGCATCGTGCAGCGTGGCATTGGGCGAGATAAGGCTTTATGGTTGATGGGTACGCCGGAAGCGCTGGGCTGAAAAAGGCAGGTGATGTTCGGAATTGAGCGAAATAGCGTCACCGCAAGCTCCGACAACACTCCAACATTAATAATGCTCAGCTTGACAAGAAATACCTCTTCACAAGATTGCAGGTACTTTATGCCGGGCAACCTGGCAAGCTCGATTGTCAGGTTAGCGTAGGTCCTAGCACTGGTGGTGGTGGTGATGTTGGAGGGTTGTTACATGTACAGCTAAAGTACATGTACACATCGAGGTACACCAGACTTTGTGTAAGCTAGCACCTGGAAGACTGTTTTGCATCAGAGGCTATTCGACACAAAGCCATTGTGCATCCCGAGACCGAGCGAGCAATCACCAATCACATGTAGCGATGTCATCCTCAATCTATTCAAGTGATTGTCCATGAGTATCTATAAACCAATTCGTGTACATGTAAATGAACACATGCATTGAATTGAAACAATAGGGTTTAGGGCTGCTTATAGCTAGGGTTACATATACAAGCACTGCAGGTTGGACCATCCCCAAACATCAATTTCTATATAGCATGATTTGAGCTTGAAAAGACTTGGTGAATGCCGAGTTAATCAAGCTCGAACAGAAGGGTGGATATATATCCATTGAGACAAGGTGAACCAGGTGACTGTCAGGAATGAAGGCTCGACGACTCATGAATGACATGGTCATCCTCGGCTTTCCAACCTAGACCCATAGACATATGCGTGCTGCATCACACAACGAGCATGGAGATCAATCACTCATAAACCAGTCGCCGACTTATCACACCGACATCTCGCTCATACCACATATCATCCTCGGCAAAGCACATACAGTACGCCAAGCCAACCCCTTCGCCACATACCAATCATCCCATCAGGGCCATCACACGGAGTCACATCCGCCTCGAAACAAACGACTATAGGAGGGAATTTGCAAACCCTTCCTCATCGCACGAACATCAAACATCCCGCCCAAGCCCAGGAGCCATCTCCGTAAGCTTGTAACCCAGTCACAAAAAACCCTCCTACAACAGCGGTCATCATCAAACCACTGTGAAATCGTAGCGCGATCTTCCATCTAAGACACGGCATGCAAGCCAAGAGCTGTCGAAACGTCTTTTACTTCTCACAATATATCAAGCACTGGGTCCCGAATGCCTTGTCTCACTGCGGACGGGAGATTGATGTGAGTCCCGTGTGGGGGGAGCCGCAAAACGGCCCTCAAACCTTACAAAAGGGGCCGGCGAACGTGTCTCAGATCGACGAGCGTTGTGGACAGTCAGCTTGTGACTTCTATGGTTCACGTCGTTGTAGGCGTAACGGCTGCAGTGCTTACTCAAGAAGTTGGGGAAGTATGGGGTTACCTTATGTTATGTTTCATCTCGGTGGTACTCACGGTGTAATGTCTTGAAGATTGCAGAGACACAGAACATACGAAGGAAGGTGGTCGCGATGTGGCATAGGCAAGGGTAAGCGCGAGCGATCTAGCAGATGTTTCTTTTCACAATCGAACGATATTGAATGTCAAGTCTATCCAAGAGCTCGTACGTAGGTCCGTAAAACTCTGCAACATCCAATGAGTGAGGACGTAAAAATAAAAAAGTCCGCTGGGTATCACCGACAACGCGAGCATGAAGCAAGAAACGAAGTAATCCTCCAAACGAAAATCAAACGTCCACATGACGATGGCTCAAGCTTCAAACACTTCTGCAACGCCATTCCAGTCGCCCTTGACTCTCCTCTCCCAGTAGCCGCCCTTGTCTTTGAGCCTCCAGAGCTCTTCACCGTCGCCAGCCACCTTTTCGAAGAACTGAGGCTTCCACTCAGTCCCATGGCTCTCGCGCACCTTCTTCCTCGACCTCTGCCTCTCCTCGAGCCGTGCTTTGGTGCCTTCCGCTTTGTCCACCTCGCCCTGCTCCAAGAGCCTCTGATCAGGTCTCAAGCGCGAGTCTGTGGGCGAGAGGAAGCCATCTTCGTTCTCCGTGATCTCGTTTAGAGCAGCCGCGAATGTGGTGAAGCCGTAGACCTTCGATGCATCAGGAACGAGAGCGCCTGTCTTCCAGACCTCGGCGCCTGTGTCGGTGCGTTTGAGACTCTCGGTCCATTTGCCTGTCAGGCCAAGTGAAATCGGTGCCTCACCAGATGCTGGGTCGAATAGTTGTACAGTGACTTCTTCGCTCCTGCCCGCGAACATACCTCCTGCTTTGAACGTCGCCACAGCACGCATGCCGTTTGTCTCGTTCACGATGGTCATGTTCTGGACGGGCTCGACGTATTTCTCACCTGCGATTACATTGCGCAAGAAACACGTAGCTTGGTTCCATGAGTAGTGTTCACCTTTACCCTCGTTCGGTGCGTGAAGAATGACGTGAGAACGACCTTCTGTGTTGAGTTCGACGGACTTGCCCCAGAACTTCTGCACAGGTTGTGGAGATTGAGCAAAGCACCAGCCGCCATTGTTCAGACTCTCGGCTTGGCAGGCTGCTCGCACCGGGTGGTGGGACACCTTCTCCGCGAGGAAGCGGAATCCAAGATCTTCGCGAACAAGTTCGTATGTCTCGCCTAGCATGGGGTTGAAAGGTTTCCGGATGGCTCGCTCTTTCACTCTGTTGTATGCGAGACCAGAGATGGCGAAAGCAGTGACGTACAGCAGGCGTTCGGTTGCTGGAAGCGAAGCAGATGCAGCAGAGTCCAGAAGAGGCGAATACTCCATGCACTCTGACAAGCGCTGTAACAGTGAGGTCGGTTCGTTTGCAGTGACCGGCATCGAGACCGTTGATAGGTCCTTGCCAGCGTTCTTACGCAAAAAGCCGATAATGCTCGGTGGCGCCTGTTTGGGCGGCAGTAAAGTGCTGCGGCGCTGAGTGGGCGGGAGAGGTAGCGGCGTAAGTGTCTTCGGTTTGGCAAGGAACGCGTCTGCAGATGCACTGGCAAACATTTGTTCTTCTTCGCCGGTGTCTGCGCTACTGCTAGCGTCTGAGTCCGCAACAGATATCTGGTCTTCAGCGACAGCCTCGTTCGTCTCATCGAATTCGCTTGAGCGGCGAATTGTCAAGAATTGGGAAGGAGTATGTGTGCCGTCCATAGCGTCAAAGAATTCTTCACTCCTAGTGGATTCCATAGACATTCGTGATGATGAGACCGGCAACGGTGGCATACGACGCGATTTGCTTTCAGCGATCAATGCAGAGAACCCGGCCACAGCGTCGTCAAGGTCCCTCAGCAGGGCCATACATCTATCGTGGACATCGGCGTCTAGTTGGAGCTGCGATTGAGAGGCTGCCTGTCTGGTCTTCGAAACATTGACGCCTCCGATTGATGGCGACATAGGTGTGCTCCCTGAAGCAGGTACCGCCAGCTGCCCAGAAACTGTACGTCTAATGAGTGGTGGGTTCCGCGCAACGCTAGCCGTACTGGACTTCCTCTTCCAGAAAGGGCGCTTCTCCTGCACTTTCTCATCAGGCACTTCCTGGAAGTACTCATTCGCCGACTCGTGTGAGGCTGGGCTTGGCACATTGCTGCTGCTGTTTGATGTGGTGTGACTAAGCCCCACTCCAGTTGCACCAGGTGCGTACTTTGGGTCCGTGTCCTTTGCGAGTCTGCGCACAGCATCGCGCGAGCCAGCCACTTTGCTGACAAGCTGTTCTACCTGGGCCCACTCCATTTGCTCTGCAGGATCCGGTTTTTTGTTTAAAACAAAGCCTTGCAAAGCAATGGAGGGCGTCGGAGGCGCTGATGAAATATTGGCGGCCGCAGCAGCTCGCTCCAGAGCCTCCCTCCACCCATCGAAGTCTTTGCGATTGCCAGCTTTCAGATGCCACAGCTCAGCGCCCGAATCCACCGTGAACTCCCGTGCCTTCTCGTTGACCGCAATGGCGGCGAGCGACAATGGAATTGCACCTCGCAGAGCGGATGAGTGGCGATCGCGGTAGTAAGACAGAGTCGAAGACGTAAAGTCCAGCGAGAAAAAGCGGCGTGCGTGACCCTGTCCCTTCTTTCTGCGCTTCTTATGGAGCACACCGGTGTAGAATGTGGAGCCTTCCAATCCTTTGGATTCCGTCGCGTTGGACCTGGGTCTCGGGTCCTCCAATACACCTTTGTGCGCAGCTGCGTCACTGTGCAACGATTCAACCGAATCCGCAACAGGGCGCAAAGAAGGGGTAGACGTCTTTCTTCCGCTTTGTGCGTTGGGTGCAAACGCTTGCGAGTAGTGCAGGTGGTGGCCAGACTTGGGCGGAGCGTTTGTCGGGTGCGTCATTAGCACAAACGTGATCGTTTTGCCAGTAGTCTTGGAAAATGTGTTGTCAAAGACCAGTCCGTACATTCCTCCTTCGCCTTCAGAAACATCGTAACGGCCCATGGATACTTTGTCAGCTTCGCATTTGCCAGTCCACGAGACTGATCGCAGTCCTATGCCCTGCAATTTCTCCACCAGAGCCTGGGATGCATGCCTGCTAACTGATCCGCGGTGTCTACTTCTCCCTTCCTGTGGTGTGCCATCTGTTCCTCCCAGCGCAGCGCCAGACGTCTGCGGCTGGTCGAGGACTTCGTGTGTTTGGGTTGGCGGAGCAAGACCATTCTTGTTGCCGGGGTGCTTGAAGATACCAAAGTCTATGCTCTTTTTGTGCGGTTGCACACTCCATGAGATTGAATGCAGTTCGGGAACTTGGATCCAGCGGACGAGGTAGCTCTGTAAGGAAGGAGGGAGATTAGCAGCTGCAGTAGACACGCACTTCTGGCAAGCGAGCACGACAGTTTCGACCTACCTTGGAGTGCACGACAATATTCTCTATGCCCGCCATATTGCCAGCTCACGTCGGTGGTCAGCTGGCTTGTCGCATGCGAACAGTCGTAGTAGTGCAGTCGAGCTTCGCCCGCAGTTAATAAGTGGTGCAGGCAGGTAGCAATGAATAGGTGATTGTCAAGCTGGAATGCGCTGACTACAAGACGCCTCCCGCAATCTATATGAACCGCGGAGCAGGCGGATGCAGTAGTGTTGGTCAGATTCAACCCGATTTTTGGTTTGCAGCGGATCCGAGGCAGCGAGGGACAGCTCGCGCAGCTCGCGTTTCCAAGGTCCCGCTGATGCGTTGCAGGGGTATCAAATGGTCTGACGTGTCGCAAACCGGAATGCTGCTGCCCACTGCCCCGTACGCCGCGCGCTGTGATTTGTTTGGTCGTACAGGATGGCTGTTTCTATTGTGCCCAGGTTCAGCTACGAGGTAGCACCTTTTCTTCACTGCGCCGTCGTACGACCCGGTCAAGCCGTGTTTGGTACGTACGAGACCGACGGCTGACGCAGTCAGCCCTGAAGCCCAGCCTTACTAACAGCGATCCGGCACAAAGCGAGCTATCTGATCCGAGGAGCTATTCTTATGCAAGATACGAGGTGGATTCTGCGCCGTATTGCTGAGATATGTATAACTTACATGTACACACAAAGTGGAGTGAATTACATGTACTTCATTACATTAATAGCTTCGTACCTACGTGCACATGTGCCTAGAGGCATATTTCATGTGCATCAAAAATTGGGGTCGGAGGAATTATGCCCAGGGTTGGAGTTGGGGTGAGTGCTTTCGATCAGAAATGTTTCCTTGCGTAGTGACTCTCGAAAGTACATCGATTCATGTATATGTATATATTCTGTACATTTCTGGTGACTCGAGGTTTGCGCTAGTGTCCTATATGGGTGTATTGGGTGGTTTTGTTCCATCCAACAGGCATATCATACGTCCTCGACGCTAGACGCTGGAGTCCATGGGAGTACACCTGTGCTTTCAGCATTTGAGGCAGGCAGAAAACCGACAACCAGGAATTGAAGCCCATGCAGACAGTGAAGAAGGATACACAGACGCCGGTAACATCCTGCATCAATCAATTGCAACTGAACCAGTGGTATTGCGTCCAAGTTATCATACGCAATGCGACGATCAAATCGACACACGAAAGCCGTGCTTCGACGTTCGACGCCACGGAACAAGCCTCCAGGGACCCATACGTTTTTGTTGGCGATGACGACATATTCCTTGGATTGAACTGCCAGCATGTGTTCTGTGTTCTGCCTATTGAGAAGAACAGTATCTTGAAACACACATAACATCAATTGTTGAACATATATACAAATTCCAGCTTCACAATCTCAACATCTCCACCGTAATAAACGAAGAGGAACGCAGAAACCACCACTAGCTGCGACGTTGCACATCACAATTTCAAGACTGCCTTAGACCATATACTGCACAGACGACATATACACACCATGGCCGACACAGGCGCCCAGCAAAGCTCTCTCAAGCAATTCCTCGCAGTAGGTCCCACCCTAGAACACTCCTAGAAAGAACCACATACTCGTTACACATCGCTATTGCGATCGTCGTAGCGCTCGCGCAATCAACGAAGAAGAACACATCACAATGACTAGCATATCCCCATCGTTCGAGAAGATCACATTCAATCCAGATTCGCGAGAAAATTTACGGCTTCCTAACTTTACAACTGCTTGCCCTAGTCGATCGCCACCATCAAAGGAGACCTGAGCAACATCACGGCTCCGCCGTTCGTCCTAGCGGATAAGTCAACGACGGAATTCCCACGCTACTGGATCGAGCACCCAGACCTCTTCATCGCGCCTGCTCACGAGCAGGATCCGGCGAAAAGGTGTCTGGCAGTGCTGAAGTGGTTTCTGGCATCTCTGCGCGGCCAGCAATATGCGGGCCGCGATCCCAAGGATGGCGTCAAGAAACCGCTGAATGCTTTCTTGGGCGAGGTCTTTGTTGGTGAGATTGGAGAGAAGGGAGATGAGACGAGGCTTGTCAGCGAGCAGGTGAGCCACCATCCGCCTGTGACGGCGTGCTATCTGTGGAACGCGAAGCACGGCGTGCGCGCGGAGGGCTTCACGAGGCAGGAGATCACGTTCTCAGGCTCTGTCAACATCCAGCAGATCGGACACGCCGTTTTGCACGTGGATGCGTTTGACGAGGACTACTTGGTGCCGCTGCCTAATGTCAAGGTCAAGGGCATTCTGACTGGAGGGCCTTACCCGGAGCTGAACGGCAGCTACATCATCGTTTCATCGTCTGGATGCGTTGCGGAGGTAGACTTTACTGGCAAGGGCATGCTGGGACTTGGTGGCCAGAAAAATCATGTGCAGGCCGCCGTTTATGGCGCCGACGATCACAAGAAGAGCAAGCCGGTGTACTCGGTCGAAGGGAATTGGTCTGAGAGCTTCGTGTTTAAAGACGCCAGCGATAAGACCATCGAGACGTACGATGTTGCTGCGGCGCCGTCGGCGGAATGTCGTACGGCACCTCTCAACGAGCAGGACTCGTGGGAGTCGCGCAAGGCCTGGCAAGGTGTGATGGCCGCCATCCATGATGGCAACATGCAGCTGGTGTCCGATAACAAAAGCTCACTGGAAAATGCTCAACGGGCCTTGCGGAAGGAATCGGGCACCAGCGAAGAGGCGTGGAAGCCTCTGTTCTTCCGGAAAGATAGTCGCGATCCGATCGCTGAAGATCTTCTCAAGGTGGTGGGCGAGCGACTGGATACTGACGCCACCGTCGGGATCTGGAGGTTCGACGCTGAGAAGGCTGCCAGCCTTGACAGACCGTGGAGGAATTTTACTCCACATGATAACCAGTGAAGCGTCATTCCTGGTTGCGGCAAATGCACTTGCGAGGCAGTAGTCAGGTCCGCCACGCTCTCAGTCGGGTGGAGTTGAGGAGATCATGCCCAACAGGATCAACAGAGTGGACGGGCCTTGCCCTTGGGGCACGGGTCCTGCTCGGGCGTTTTGGTCCTCCCGCACGAGCGTGCAACACGTAGGGCATCAATCCGTAGCGTATGTGTTGTCAAGGTGCGAAAACTATTCATCGAACATTACCCGTAGACACTCGTCACGTTGAGGAGCGTAAGTGTGGTAAGGTTAGACCGGTTGCTGCAAAAGTCGGACAAGACGTCGCGAGTAGAACATCGAAAAGTCCCCGAGCTCTGAAACATGCAGACCAAATGGTCATGATAGGCGTTCGTCGTAGGAACAGGTACATGTGGAGGCCCGGCAGATGGGGTTGCGAAGAAGGACAACCTTTAGCTAGGCACGACTCGAGGCTTAAGGCGCTACGGCAGTGTGGATGGGTCGCGACGCGTGTGTATCTCCGTAGTACTAGTAGTGTGTGAAGTCGGTGTTCCACGGTACCGGTTGGGCAGGCTGATAGCGTGCCTGGCGTGCCTGGAAAGATTGATGATCCTTCCCGAAAAGCCATCAGCACACCCGAAACTTTTTCACATCGTCGCAGCGGCATAGCTTCGGCCACGAGATACGTCAGGTTGGTAAAGTAGAGTAGTGTGTGAGCTAGAGACTGGTGGACATGACGCGGTGTGCTTCGCAGCCATCAATGTGCACGTTTTTCGGAAACGCACCGCGCCAAAGCCAGTCCCTCGATGTGGGCCTAGCACATTGCAAGTGGCAGATCATGGAGGGTGTGTGGTGTCTCAGATCGACTCCTCTGGCCATTTGCCTCATGCGGCGAAGTGTTTGACTTTGAGGCTCAAGTGAGAAAGGAGCCTATGAGGGCGGCAGGCGGAGTGCAGATCTCCTTCCGCTTGGGTCTTGCGAAATCTCACCAGATTAGATGAAAATTGCTGCCAAGCCCGCGCTGATGTTGCGCAAGCGTTGAGGTTTCTGATCAGCATCTGCGAGATGCCTGGCAATTAGACATGCGCGGCTGCTGGCAAACGTCGGAGGCCGCACCTACTTGCGCAGCACCCCTGGGCGCCTCACCTGCTGGTTTTGTCATGTGCAAGGGTTGGATGGAGAAATACTGTTGGCGTAGTGCATGTAGTTCGTCGCACGTCAAACAGACACAGACCACGACTCGTCGTCGTCGAAACATCGGCCTCCCAAATCGCGTGGAAGCCACGATGACGGAGCTATCTGCGCGAACTCGTGCGAACTCGCAGCGGCGACCAAGGTTCTCCATGAGATGGCGCCTGGAGCTGGCAAAGCTTGTGGCACGCTTACAGCTTCACATGCCTGGTAGGCTTGATAACGCTGAAGAGCGCCAGTCTGTCAATCGCCGGAACGGTGGGTGGGGACCGAAGCACGTCTAAGCATTGTCGGTGAACTATCTCGCAGGGGCGAAGATCGCCATGCTGTAGGATTTCGCGTGCTTGTGGTCGCTGGCGCTGATAGGGGAGAATGAGACCCGCCTCGACGGTTAGTGTATATACCGCTTTCCAGCAAGCAGGTGTGTGATGAGACCAGAAAAGGAGCCCCTGAAATGAGGCTGAGGAACAGTAGGGTTGCAACTCCACTTCTTCGAGGCTTGTCGCTACACTCGACCCTTGTGTGGCAGCTGTCAATGGATTATCCAGTCTAGATTGCGGCAAGGCGTTTATGCGCGGTGACCCCGAGGATGGCATAAGTCAGATGCAGTCGACAAACAAAGCCGCAAAATGCTTCCGTGCAAGCTTCATGCCACGACTCAGCCACATGAGGTTCTATACCATGCATCACATGCTATGCATGCTATCTTCTACTGGGGTTCGGACGACTACAGATCGCACGTCAAGCACACGATTACAGCGCCTCAACGCCCGTCCGTGTGCTGTGCACACGCCTGCAATGATCACAATAACGAGCCACAATGGGCAAGGTTGGCCTGTCGCGTGGCGGGCCGCAGGAGGCCGTCAGCCACTGACATGTAGAGGGCAAGGTCCCACCGTGCCATCAAAGTGGAGGAGTCCGTTATCAGCATCGATGCCACCGTCATGACTTCGCAGTCCGACACGCGCGCTGCCAAGCAGCCGGTGCAGTGTTAGCACGGCTAGTCCAAGGGGAGCCCGCCGGGTATCTGCAACGACATGCATTCGCCCGCAGCCTTGTTGGCGTGTGTTCTCGGCGCGGTACGACTTCATAGACGGCTGTACTACACACGACCTGTCGGATGCGTGCGCACGCGAACAGTCGACAGAGAGGGCGAAAGAGAGGTGCAGTTCACTGCGCTCAGCCTTGCCAGGCGCCCTCCTGACAAGGCAGATCGGGTTCCTGCATGAGGCGTTGACAATGTGCCGCGTGCGTTCGGCAGGCCCAACCTTACGGCCTGGCGGTGCACCAATGATAGCAGCGCAAGCGATGACGAGCGTTTCAATCTGCAGCGTTCCCTGCTAGATTGCCTGTTTGCTAATAGCCAACCTTGAAAATTACTTTCTCGGCCGATGCCCGCCGCATAGCTGTGGGTCTCTTTTACTTGGCCTTTTGCAGGGCTAGCAGACGTCCACCTCAGCGTTGTGAAGCCCGTCCCTTGGTCGCCTCCACGAACTGCGAGTGGACGCACGTTCTTACAAGGCGTCCCGAAGAATAACAGACTGCCATGCGTAGCCTGTCCATGCGCGGAGCCGTCGCCGTCCACCGCCGTCCGCGCAGAGGGGGGAATGGCCATCGCCAACGCTCACGGCGCAGACTCATGGTCTTCAACAGCTTGCGCGAGACAAGGCGCTAACCACTATCACTGTCTTATTGCGACCAATCCTCTATGCATGCCCCATGCCTGCTGTATCGCTTAAGGTGCTAGCCACCTGTGCCGAGCCCTACCCTTCCGGCCTGGTGATTCGGATACATGGTCGAAAGCAGCAGGACACGCTGTCTCCTTGAATCGGAATCGCAAAGCAATCAGGTCTCGAGTTTCAGTCTTGCGTAATGGCCTGGATCTCCCACGCCAGTGAGCGTGCTAAGCTCCACGGCCCATGGCTGAACCTCATGGACCGTGTTGGAGATGCAGATGGTCTCTGCACGGACATGTCGCAGAGAAGTGGGTCCCTAGACCGCGCCGTTGTTCGGGTGTATTTAGGTAGGTGCGGCGCTACGAACGGGTTGTGATGTTGATGCAGCATCCTTCATTTTCGTGTTGAGCGGCCGCGTGTTTTTGGGTTGACGATCTTCCTGTCTAACTGCTGTCCATACTTCGACCTCGATCACCCTTCTCCACTCCTTCCCGGATCTCTACAGACGCTCGCTTTGTTATAGACACTCATTCCTGCTCGAATCTTCTTTCTGGATCAATACACTAATCTACATCGACGCCATAACAACTCATTATCACTTGCTATCCAGGAGCTGTAACCTTAGCAGCATCCATCGATCATAGTGTCGCGTCTTCAGTAACAACACATCACACAAGGCTTCGCCATGGCGAACGCCGTCGATCAGACTGAGGCCTTTGCCTTGGCCTCCAGCCTCCCTCACTGTAACGACCTTACGAAGTACATCACATTCACACAGCAAGCTGTCGCTTCTGGATCATCAGACCGCACACAACTGCTTGCTCAGATCCCCAGATCGAAAACACCATCATATGGGCCCATCGCCGCCCTATCGGCCCTCCTGTCGAGCCTCTCTGGACCCTGGCCGGTCCTTCGCCTCCAACAAACATACACAGAGCTATGGAAGCAACTGCCTAGTGATGCTAAGGCAGGCAAGGCTCCGGATGCAGGAAAGAAGCTGCTTGACTTGGTCCTACGCCAATGTAAGGACTCATATTCGTCGATGACCGACCTCTTCCACCCGACTGTCACATCGACCGCCATGATCAACCCTGAAGATGGCAACCACCTCACACACAGCGAGCTCGCTAGTTGCGTAGCAGAGTTCCGTCTTCCTGTCACCACAATCCCTGGCCAGAGGAAGCCTGTAGTCGCCATCTCATTACCCAATGGTCCCACACTGGCCCTCACAGTCCTGGCTGTAGCATCATTCTACACTGCTGCACCCGTTGCGCACGGCAGCGGTGTTGGTGCCGAGCAATTCAAATCCGATGTCCTTCAATCACAAACCAACCTCGTCTTGGCTTCACCCGCCGACGTTGACAGGCTTGGTCTCAGAGAACCTTGGCTGGCCGAGGCGAGCATTGAGGTCCTCCTCGTTGAGCTGTCCGCCGAGATGAAGCTGCAGGTCCGCGACGTCAACGGCAACCTCCGTCACGACTCGCATTTCTGGCCTCAGCCAATTCCTAACGCTGCTGATGACATTGGAATCATGCTCTTCACATCTGGTACCAGTGGAACCAAGAAGCTTGTCCCATTGTTCACACACTCCCTGGTGTGTGGTGCTGCTATGGTCATCGACTCGTGGGGTCTCAACCCAACCATGCGCTGTTTGAACCAAATGCCCCTGAACCACGTTGGTGGTCTCGTTCGCAATTTGTTCTCGCCCGTCATGTCTGGTGGCTCCGTCATCTGTTGCGCCGCCTACGATGCCAACTTGTTCTGGGACTGTGTTGAGGACCACGCACCTACTTGGTACTACGCATCGCCCAGTATGCACCAGGGTATCCTGGAAGCGGGAGCTGACCGTCCAGAGACTGTCGCAAAGAGCACTATCCGATTGATTTGCAATGCTGCTGGCGGCTTGCTTCCCAGTCTTGCACACCAGCTTCAGGACACCTTCTCTGTCAGCGCTCACACAACAGTTCTCCCTTCATACGGTATGACCGAGTGCATGCCAATCTCGACGCCCCCACTCAACTACAAACTCGACAGGACTGGCACATCTGGTGTTTCAGTCGGCCCCGAAATTGCCATCCTCGACGGAAATGACTGCTACATCATGGACGAGACCGTTGGCCGCATCGCCGTTCGCGGCTCCCCAGTCTTCAACGGATACTTGAAGAACAACACACTCGATACATCCTGCTTCACCGAAGAGGGATGGTTCGATACCGGTGACATGGGTTACCTCGATTCCGATGGATTCCTTTACATCACTGGTCGCAGCAAAGAGGTCATCAACCGTGGTGGTGAACTTATCAGTCCCTTCGAAGTTGAGGAGGCCGTCGTTGCTGCTGGTGCCAACCCTGACTCACCAGTCTATGGACGCATTAGCAAGGCACTTGCCTTCTCTGTCACCCACGACGTTCTGCAGGAAGTTGTTGGTGTCGCAGTGGTTACTCCCGAAGGTGCACCTCGCGCTGATCTCCGCAGTCTGACAGAGGCTGTCAAGGGCACGCTATCTTCAGTGAAGGTCCCCGTGTTCATGGTCTACATGGATGATGGCGTTCCCACCAACAACAACAAGGTGCTCCGTATCAAATTGGCTGATCGTCTGGATCTGCCCACCATCTCCGACAGCACGCCTGCTGCTGAGCGTTACTACGAGGGTGACTGCCCGCCAAACAACACCCCGCTCAAGGAGCCCATTGCAAGCCGCCAAATGTCGATCTCGTATGACGACCTCGCGGAGACTGCCCAGCAAGTTCTCCCCGCAGATGTCGATGTTCACGTCCGCGAGGATGAGTCAGGATTCTACCCCCAGCTTGTTCTCGCGCCAACCAATGACTCGACTTACCCTGGCCAGGTTTCCGATATTTCTGCTGAGATGTTGATCCTCAAGCTCTCCGAGACTCTTCCTGGTTACATCACTCCTAAGAAGATTCACCAGCTCACGGAGCCATTCCCAAAGAACAGCCGTGGCAGCGTTGATTCTATCGCTATCGAGAAGCTCGTGAACGTCAAGCCTCAAAAGAGTGCCGCCTTCGGTCTTTCACCGACCGAAGAGAAGATTGCCGATGCTTTCTCTGCCATCCTCTCTATCCCAATGGGCGACTTGGATGGTGAGTCTGACTTCTTCGACTTGGGTGGTGACAGTATGAAGGCTGGTCGTCTCCTTTCAGCTCTGCGCAAAGAGTTCAAGGTCCGTCTTGCGATCGACGTACTGTTCACCAACAAGAAGGTCTCAGAGCTTGGCCGCATTCTGGATGCAAAGATTGGCGACGAGAAGAAGGGCGCTGCTTCCAGCGCTACCGAAGTCGAGCCTGAACCTCTTCCTGGTCTCGAGGAGACTTGCAGTTCCACCAACCCTTTCCTTATGCTGCTCCAGCTTGTCCCAATCGGAATCCTCTACCCCATGAAGCGTGCCCTTACCTGGACTGTCTTCATGTACTGCATGTCCTACACCCAAAGGCTCAGCATCAACAGCTACGTTCCCGGCCGTCTCTTGGAACTTGTTGTCTCTATCGGAATCGGCAAAGCTGTCACCAAGATCATCGCTCCTTGCGTCTCCATCGCTGTGAAGTGGATCGTGATCGGTAGACACAAGGAAGGTCTCTACCCCATGTGGGGTAAATACCACACCCGATGGTGGTTTGCCCAGAAGGTCATCGAAACCGCCGGCATTGGTCTTTTCGGATCCTTCAACTGGACTCGCGTCTTGTACTACCGTCTCCTCGGTGCCAACATTGGCAGGAACGCAACCATCGTATTGGGCGCTAAGCTCGGCGAATATGACCTGATCAACATCGGCGACAACGTTGTGGTTGAGCGCTGCAAGATTCGTCCTTTCGCGGCTGAGCGCAACACCTCTATGTACCTTGGACGCATCGACATCGGTCACAACTGCTCCATTGGCGTTGCCTCTAGCGTTGCAGCTGGCGCCAGCCTGCCCGATAACACTTGCATTGGCCCGAACTCTTCAAGCTGGGAGACCGCTGGAGCTGACGAGTCTAACCGTGACCTCAACCAGAGCAACATCCCCAAGGGACACTGGCTTCTCAACTGGACTATTGGCTTCCCTCTTGCCATTGTCCTCGCCTTCTGCGGCTGCATCCCCTGGTTGGCTGCTCTCGTTGGTATGGTCTACGGCAAGCCTGGTAGCGAGCACCCTGACGCTCTGCGCACCGTCCTCATCTGGTTCTCTGAGCCTGAGCGTGTCGGCTTCCACTACCTCGCAATGGCTGCTCACTCTGGTGTCGGACCTTACTTCTTCTTCTTCGCCTTCCTTGCCATCAAGACCCTCTTCGACGTCTGCATGGGTCGCATCAAGCCTGGTGCTTCCCAAGGCCAGTCCAACTTCCAGAAGTTCCGTCGCGACTTCATGAACCAGATGATGCCTGCTTCTCAATTCCACAAGCTCACCGAGCTGTTCGGCACACACTACGAGGCCACTTCTATCTTCGCAAGAATGCTCGGTGCTAAGGTTGGCAAGCACGTCTACTGGCCCGGCACTGGTCCTACCGTCCAGGACTGGGACCTCATCGAGATCGGAAACGATGTTGTCTTCGGTTCGCGTTCCCACATCGTCACCACTGATGCCAATGGCAGCGACCGTGTCAAGATTAACAGCGGCGCCATGGTTGCTGACCGCGTTGTCCTACTTCCCGGCGTTGAGATGGGTGAGAAGACTGTCATGGGCAGCGGTGCCTTGACCCGCCGCAATGGCTACTACGGTGATGGCACCACATGGGTCGGCTCCAAGAACGGAGAGGCTCTCTGCCTGTCTCAGCCTGATCGTTCCTCGACCGCTGCTACCTCTGCCACTTCCGTCGGCATGAGGACTGAGCGTTACTACGACCTGAAGAAGGCTAGCCCGCCCATCCCCAGTCAAAGCCTTAACTCCTCGAGCACTACTCTTGTCAAGCAAACTCCCATCGACTCCGAACAGTCCAGCTTGTACGCTGTCGAGGAAGGCCATGAGCTCAAGTTCTTCTCCAGCGCTGAAATCAACGATGCCGAACGCGCCAATGCCTACCGCATGTCCGCTATGGTTCGCGACGTTCCCGACGATGATCCTACCGCCCCGCCCGCACCTGCCACTTTCGAAGAGCAGTCTGCCTCGCCTTTCGGTCGTGCCTTCTACCAGGGACAAGCTTCCTACCACGTTTGGGGCCAGTTCTTCATCTTCTGCTACGCTACCCTCATCACCATCTCTGTCGCGGTCTTCTGGAACATCGGCTCCATTGGTGCTGTCCAAGTCCTTGGTAACCTGGTCCGCCGCAACGACTATGCCACCTACATCATGTCTGCCTCGCCTGAGCGTCCTATCATTCTCTACGCTATGTTCTGCGCTCTCATCATCGCAATCATGGCCGCACAGTCTGTCGTCGCTCTCACCGCCATCATCGCTGTCAAGTGGATCCTGATGGGTCGCCGCACCCAGGGCAACTACGACTGGGACAAGTCTCCTTACTGCCAGCGCTGGCAATTGTTCCTCAAGTTCGAGGCTTTCCGCCGCTCCTGCTACGGAGGTCACGGTATCCTTGGTCTTCTCACTGGCACTGCTTGGGTTCCCATGTACTTCCGCTGTCTCGGTGCTGACATCGGACCTGACTGCTCCCTCTTCGCTTCCGGAACACCTTCCCTATACTTCACCGAGCCCGATATTCTCCACCTCGGCAGCCGTGTCGTTGTCGACGACGCCTCGCTCGTTGGCCACATCAACACCCGTGGCAAGTTCGACCTCAACCCTCTCTACGTCGGTGACCGCTCCGTCCTGCGCTCCGGCTCGCGTCTTCTCTCTGGCGCCCGCATGGAGCCCGACACCTGCCTCCTTGAGCACACTCTCGTCATGGCCGGCGACATTGTCGACCAGGGCTCTACTTCTCAAGGCTGGCCCGCTGAGGAGTTCAAGGGCAACCGCATGCCTACCCTCAAGACTCAGAAGCAGTGGGTCATTGCCCAGTAGAGCATGAAAACACAAAAAATCACGAAACCAAACAACAAGAAACAACAAAGCAACGAACATCTATCTCGAGCAGAAAGCTCGCACGTTTTTGACTTTCTGCCCAGCAACAAACATGCATTGATCGTTTTCAAAGCACAGCATCTTAGCAACTTTCTCCTGGACATCTTTTTCTTTCCTTCTTTTCTTCACATGTCTTCTCTTTCGCGCAGCTTCTCCACGTCTGAGAGAGCTTCTCGTATACATATATCTATATTTTTTTTTTTTTTTTACCTGCTTGGGATACCCGCAGTACGCTTGGGAAACAAAAGCCAGCGTCCGCCTACATAGCATTCGTTTCACTTTTTTGAACATTAATCTGTTGGAGGAAGGGGGAGGGATCACGGAGAGCATATATTTCGAGGAAAAGAAAATATATGCCGTTGGAACACAATTCTTCGATGAGAGAGAGCTTAACCACCGCTCTGATTTTCTTTTCATCTCACCTTTCATCTATCTTGTCAGTATATATCATGAAATCACAACAGACATTGATACCAACTACCCTTTCAATACAACCTTCCCCATTCACAATCCTTCTACAGTTCTAGCTCATAGGTCCGTGCACATGTCGATGTCGTGTTATGCCGGTATCAGCAGACATAGGATGGAATATCAACCTGTTCTTTATGGAAACGATAAAAGGCACTTCGAAAATTGGTGACCATTAGTATAGTCCTACCTTACCCTCTCGTTCACTTCCAAGGATAGTCGCCGCTGAGATGCTGTCCGCAGACTTTTGAATAATGACTATACCTCCGATGCTCGTCAGTGTTTCCCCATCGGTGCAGTTGCCTTTGCCTTTGCTGACATGTCGCTCAAGCGGAAAGTTGGACGACCAAGCTCTCGCAAGCCCAACCTCGGCGCATCCTCCTCGATCGACTTCAGCTCCTCATTCAGTTGCCTAACCAGGCTGGCTCGGACCACCCGTGATGGGTCAAATGCACACTTGCATGGGTTCGCGAGGGCTATTGATTTTGCATAAGAGTAGTTGAATGGTAGATAGGTCTACGTGGCTTTTCTTTCCGAATCATTGTGTAGTTCTATTTCCACGATTCCGTGCAACAGTGTAACCTCGTCCATCTGAACTCCAATAGCGTATCGAGGAGACGACCTACAACACTTATCTACAGTCCCAACTCGCCCACCATGCCTGGACGCTTAGAAAACAAAGTAGCAATAGTCACAGGCGCCTCATCTGGCATTGGCCGCGCCATTTCTCTGCTCTACGCAGCAGAAGGTCAGTAGTGATATATCTACCACCTCAATAAGCCCCTCCAACCAATAATCAAAAACATTTATCAAAAAATAACCGTCCTCACCACTGACGAAACATATCTCAGGCGCCCACCTCATCTGCGCCGACCTGCAACCCACCACCCGCTACCCTGGCGACGCCTCCGCAGACACCACCACCCACGACCTGATAACCTCTCGCGGCAGCCGCGCCATCTTCGTGCAAACCGACGTCACGCAGCCCTCACAAGTCGAATCTCTCGTCCAGACCGCCGTCCGCGAGTTCGGCCGCCTCGATATCATGGTCAACAACGCCGGAATCGGCGTCCCGCACCCGCAACCAATCTGGGACCTTCCCGAAGAAAACTGGGATCGCATGCTCGCCGTCAACGCCAAGAGCGTCTTCCTGGGAATCAAGTATGCTTCTAAGCAAATGCTGACTCAGGACCCGCACCCGTCCGGCGATAGAGGGTGGATTATCAATGCTGCTTCGGTCCTTGGGTTGACTGGCCAGAGTGCCACAGCAGAGTATTGCTCTGCCAAGGGCGCTGTGGTCAATTTGACGAGAGCGGCGGCGTTGGATTGTGCGCCGAAGAGGATTCATGTCAATGCTTTTGCGCCTGGATATGCTGCTACGAACATGACGACGGATCATTTCGGGGACGAGGGCACGCGAGTGCAGTTGGAGGGGATGCACCCTTTCCGTGGGCTGGGGAAGGCGGAGGATTTGGCGGGAGTGGCGGTGTTTTTGGCGAGTGAGGAGGCGGGGTGGGTTACTGGGGTGAGTTTCCGGTCCTGAGTTGTGTGTTGGGGTGCTTCTTTGTTGTATCGGGATACTGACTTGGTTTGGCAGGTTACTCTGCCCGTGGATGGTGGATATATGGCGGGCAAGTTCTAGTGCTTGTCAGCGTGGTGAGCTCGGTAACAATAGTTGTACTGTCCATGTTGACGGAAATTTATGCTGGGAAGTGTTCAGCACGTTGGAGCTTTGGAATGATTGGCTTTCAGCGTTTCTTCGTTTCATCTTCATTTACACGTTATATCGTCTGCTCCACCATGCTCTTCCTCTGGGTATCCTCCACCTGATCGATTGCTCGCTCATGTGTCGCCACTGCTACTACTACTACATGTCATTATCTAGCATCAAGAATTCAATACCTGTAAAACTGCACGAATGCAGCACCTCTACGCCGGCGCCTCATAAGGCTTGACGAGCATCTCGGAGAACTTGCTGATGCTCTCGGTGCCGCGGACTTCCTCGACAAGAAGTGGCATCTTGACGACGTTGAAGTCCTCGCCGTACAGGTCGTCGATCTGCTCGAGGTACTTCTTCTGCATCTTGCGACGGCTGTTGCACTGGGCGCAAGGGTTGGAAGCGCTTGGGAAGAGCAGCTGGTTGACGACCATGGCGTGAGTGTCGATTTCGTAGCTGCCGAGCTCTTGGATCATGCGCTCGGTTTCGTAGAGTGACAGGAATTCGGGAATGAGGACGGGAATGAAGCTGGTGAGATTGTTAGCTTTGTTTCGACCGATGTAAAAATTGGAGCATGCATACGTTGTGAGGTCGGCGTTCTTGAACTGCTTGTTCACTTCGCCAATGGTCTCGCGCAGGTCCTCCATCTTCTTAAGCACATCGTCGAGGTTCTGGCCGTTGGGAAGACCACCACGGGCGCCAAGGACAGAGTTGAGCATGGGACCGAACTGCTTGCTAAGCTGGCTCAGCTTCTCAAGCGCCTTCTCCATGACGGTAGGGAACTGCAGGAAGCGCAGAGTGTGACCAGTAGGCGCAGTATCGAAAATGACCACCTCATATTCCATGCCCTTGACCTGCTTCAAGACCTCGGCGAAACTCATGGCTTCATCGACACCGGGAATGCTGAAGGCCATGTCTTGGAACATGTTACCAACACCGCCGAGACCCGACATGGCCTCTTGAGCGTCGTCGCCACCAGCGGAGATCAAGTCCTGGATAGAGCCGTTGGGGTCGATTTCCATGGCGGCCAGATTCTCGACACCAGGCACCGGGCGGGCGTCCTTGCCGAACTTGACACCGAAAGCGTCGCTGAGGTTGTGTGCGGGATCGGTGGAGATGAGAAGGACGGACTTGCGCGCTTTAGCCATCTGGACGGCGAGCGAGCAGGAGGTGGTGGTCTTGCCAACACCACCTTTACCGCCAACGAAGATCCATTTCAGCGACTTTTGGTCGAGGATGGACTGCAGCGAGGGAGCGAGCTCTTCGTCTGCCATGTTCGATGATGTGTGTGAGAGAGGAGTCGGGGTGAGAGTATGAGGAGGGAGAAGGAATTGGTATAGACAGAGTCAAGGAGGATGAAAGTAGGACAGGCCTCTCTAAATGTGGACAAGTGGGATGCGATGCGGCTTCATGTTGCAGAGGCAGCATCATGCGGGGACGTCAGCGGCTCGCAGCTTGCTGTGGCGCAGGCGAAACATCGACCGCCTGCTGTGGCGTAATATTTTCTGCAGCCGAAGCCGAGAACTTTTGGCGCCGCAGAACGAGCAGCAAGCCATGTGCACTCGTCTGCACTCCACCACCACCACCCATCCACATACACAATGGCTGCCGAAGTGCAACCCATAGCACCTGTGCGCGCTGCGCCAGGTCCAGCTCCTCTTACCGCCGACCAGGCCTACTGGCGCACCTTCAAATCGCAGCTGCTGGTCCCTTCGCCGCATAACAGCGCCATCACCTCAATCACCACTGGAGCAAACGATACTTTCGCAGTCACCTCTGGAGGCCGCGTGCAAATCTTCAGCTCTCGCACTCGCAAACTCATAAAGACTATCTCCCGCTTCGGTGTCGACGATGTCGCAAGATCTGGTGTGCTCAGACGGGACGGAAGGATCGTGCTCGCTGGTGGAGAGTCTGGTGTCGTGCAGGCCTTCGACACAGGCAGCAGAGCCATTCTTAAGCAGTTCATGCGCGAGGAGAAGAGGAGGCAGGCTGTGCATGTCGTCAGGTGGCGGCCTGATGTCTTGACCGAGTTCATGACTTGTAGCGACGACAGGACTGTCAAAGTCTGGGATCTGACCGAGGACGAACCCAAATTCACTGGTCTTGGACACGAGGATTATGTGAGAGCTGGTACTTGGCTGCCGGGCCAGGAAGGCATGCTGGTGACTGGTAGTTACGATCAGACCGTCAGAGTCTGGGACACCCGACAGGCTGGCGGCAGAGCTGTCATGGTCTTCAAGGTTGCTGGCGCAGTTGAGGATGTCCTCGCTCTCTCACCTTCCACCATTGCTGTCGCCGCTGGCAGCGAGGTTTCCATCCTTAACCTCATCTCTGGCAAGCCCGAAGTTATCCTCCGCTCGCACCAGAAGACCGTCACTGCGCTCTCTCTCGCCCAAAACAACACCCGCCTACTCACTGCTGGTCTCGATGGTCACGTCAAGATCCACTCTACCTCAAGCTGGGAGGTCGTCGCCTCGACGAAATACACTGCACCAATTCTCTCACTCACAGCCGTCCCGTCTACGTCTGCCGACAGCGATGACCGTCATCTGGCAGTCGGTCTGCAGACTGGTCTCCTCTCCATCAAGACTCGTCTGGCTGGTGTTGAGAAAGTCAAGTCCCGCGAGAAGGAAAAGAAGATGCAAGCACTTATTGAGGGCAAAGCAGACGAGTACGAGCGCAAACAGAAGAAGAAGGACATGCGTCAAGGAATCCAGGCGCGTGACCGTGGCAAGGACTTCCGTGGTGAGGGTGCCGACATTGTGATCACAGGCAATGAGCGAAACACAAAAGCAAAGAAGCTAAAGCCATGGCAACAAAGCTTACGCAAGGGTGCTTACGGAAATGCGCTTGACCTCGTCCTGTCACCAGCTGGCGGTGCTGATCAGTTTTCTAACGAGGAAGTTCTCACACTCCTTACCGCCCTCCGTCACCGATCGGCTCTGCGAACAGCCCTTGCGAACCGCTCAGAAGAGCAATTGGTTCCTGTACTCGCATGGGTGCTCAAGTACATCAACCACCCTCGTCTCATGACTCTGACGAGCGACGTGCTACTTGTCATGCTCGATCTGTACAGCTACAGGATGGGCGATTGGGCAGAAGGTGCGGCCGGCGACGAGGGCAGGAGCGTGTGCGTTCTTGTGGAGCGCATCGGAAAGAGGGTCAGAAGAGGCTGTGAACTTGCACAACAAGCAGAGGGTGTTGTTGGTGTGCTGGAGCTTCTTAACGAGGGCTGAACAGGAGTTTGCAATCACTCTCTCTTCCAGCCCGACAATGAAGCTCCATGGGTCGACCGCTTCCTACCACCATGCACCTGGGCGCCACGGGCATGGAGAGCACAGGCACTTACCCAGCACAGCCCGATTGTTCTGCTTGGGCCATATGGATTCACTTGCCACAAATCTGTGGCAATTCATTTCTAGATTTGCCTCAACTGTGCCCCATTCGAGGCTGGCTACAAAATCTGGAAGACAGTGGAGGAGCGCACGGCCATGAATTATATGATCTTCAATGTGGCGCATGTGTGACTTCCAAGGAAGTGGCCAGGAAAAGCATAGGCCTCGCCACTGGGTCGTTTTCAAGGTCGGCACCAGCCATGGAAATAATCGCCATCGCGGAAATGGCACATCGACATGCTCGCGCTTCAACATTTCCCAACATGTAGCAATAGATTAGACTTAAGATACCAACCAGCATGCATTACATTTAAGTCATTGCATTACACGCTATATTGAGGCTCGAGTCGGCCCCAGCCGTCGAATTTTGTGTACTCCAGTTTCTCGAGATCAATTCCCTTGATCAGCCGCGCCTGTTGATGAGAGGGATGCGTAAGCGTATGGCAGACGAGGTACAGACACTATAGCCTCTTTGCTACTTTCTTGCCAAAGCAGTGTATAGCACAGCATCAACTTACATTGACAGCGAGGAATGGGCGCTGCTTCTCGACTTCCGACCCGGCGAAATCGATCATCACATTGCTACTGCACTCCCCACAGAACAGATGCGGTTTGCGCTTCTGTCCAAACAGGTACTGCTTCAGATGAGTCTCGGAGTCGCCTAGGAATTGCACTTCCTCGCGTTTGGGGTAGAGGAGCAGGTAGCCTGAATGGAATCCACTTTCAGCTATCCGGGAACCACTTTGTTGCGGACTCACCCGTATGATGGGAGGCATAGGGGGACGCCAGGCATGCCCGACTGAACGTACCGTACTTTGTGCAAATCGAGCAGTTGCATCGATTCACTTTGGTCGAGCCTTCGGGCGCCAGTGCGTCTGCGAGCGTGAAGTTGAAGCGGATTGCGCCGCAGTGGCAGTTCGCTTCGTAGATCTTGGGCGGCATTGGGTGCCGCTTTGGCTCTCGGCTCGTGAATGTCGATATCAACAGCTGGAAGAGGATAGAATGTTACTTTCTTCTCGAGTTCCACCGGATCAACAGAAGCTTCGCCCACGCCGGCTTTCTTTTGTCGTGTCTTCTTGACTTCGATATCAAACTTCGTGTTTCCTATCATGGCTTCGTCGTGCGGAGGGCATCTTGCCAACTGTCTGATCATGAAGACTGGTGCGAAGTGCTTCAAATAGCCTTTGGTCCAAATGTTGAACCTTTGGCGTAAAAGAACGCGTAATTTGTTCTCGTCGATCTTGAGATCCCAGCCCTGCTTCAGGCAAGTCAAGTTGCGAAGTCCATCATCTGATGTAACTTTAGGCTCACGGTAATGACCTAACACTTTTTGATCTGGAAACGTGGAAGGAACCGGTACTCGCTTGCCTGCTTGTTGCAACACATCCTCTAGTCGAAGTCTCCAACTGGGAAGGTCTTGAGCTGATGACCGACACAATGCATCGGCTAGACCATTTCCCTTCTTGGCAACAACACGTGCAATCTGTGGTCCGCAGTTCGGGAGACCAGCAGTGTTGTAATCGCCACCGGCGAGCATAGCGAACAGCACCATGGATGAACTGTCCAGATCGTGCTCCGCAAGGATCGTTGCAGCATGAACAACGCGAATCTCATCGGTGCTCCAGTTCTTCCCGACTTTGTGTGCGCTGAACACGCAAGTAGCACCAAACATTAGAGTGTCGCCGTCATCGGACCAGACAGCATCAACAATTCCCAATTGATGCATCCGCGCGCACTCAGCTTCGGCCTCAGCAGGTGCACGGTGGTAAGGCACCTTCAGATGATCGAGCAGCTGACAGGTCAGTCGGGTCCTCTCGCGCTCGTCTTGGGGCTTGCCTCCACCTCCTCGCTTGTTTCGCTTCCAGGGTCGACCAGGCCCATCAAAAACCCAGATCAGTTGGATGTTGAACTTCATAAGGTGAAGGATACGCCACATGATGTTCTTCTCGATCGGGTTCGCAGCTGGTTCCTTGGATCTGATGAATTCCACTTGCTGTGGCGTCAAATTGTTGAATCGCCATCCTGGCTCGTCGACTGCGACACGGAGCGGTCTTCCATGCTGTTTGAAGTGGTCGGTGGCCAGCTTCGCGAGCGTGACAAGTTCACCCCTTCCAACGACATCCCACAAGCCATTGATGCCCATGATTGGCTCCTGTCAGATGCGACTCCGCATTACTGGGTGAGCCCAAATGTCAATGTCACCGCAATAGAGCACTTGTGAGCGAAGTGCAGCATCTCCAATGGCGTAGCTGAAGAACGAGGTGCAGTCGTCGCACAGATTCCCCAAAAGGGTAACGCGATCAGGCGCGGCCGAGCGCGTTGACGTGAAATTGACAGCCTCCAGCCGGAAAGAGCAGCCGGCACTCGTCTCCATCTCCATGCTCCTTCAAGCGTCACCCATGCCATCATTTACTCCCGCCACCAGCGAGCGCATTTTCGCTGTTTGCATTATGTCCGACAGGTTTGCAGTGGAAGAAGCACATGCGAGAGCTCCGTCATACACGTAAGTATGTCAGTAGCTTTCGGTACAGGTGCCGGATGGCGATATCGGCTAAGGACTTCTGTCGTCACTTCGAATGCCGTGTTAGCCGCCGATCACCTAAGCATCCAGAGGCGAGTAGATAGATAATGATCTAGATCTTCCCACGCCAATTCCTTTCGACTTGTCACCATCTGGAATATCCGTCACATGGTGATTGCCACTCTATTTACGTGAAGTAGCGATGTCAAGCTCATCGTCCCTGAAGGGAACGGATACGGACCTGGAAAAGGACTCAGAGAATGGAAATCATACGCTACCCGCCGCCACTGCACAAAAGTCAAGAGACCTGGACCATGATGAACAACACGACCCCTCGCTTAAAAGAATTCCTAGTACTAAGCAGAACCATCCTAGCTTTCAAGTAGACTGGGAGGATGGCGATCCTGCCAACCCACGAAACTTCTCGTTCTGGTACAAAAGCTGGATCACTTTCCAGCTGGGAATGCTGGCTCTAGCTTCGTCCCAGGCATCTGCTATCATTTCCCCAGCCAGCGAAGCAATTTCAGAGCACTTCAACATCAGTTCAGAAGTCACTGTGCTGAACGTGTCTCTCTACATCGTCGGCTTCGCCGTTGGACCTCTCCTGTGGGCCCCTGTCAGTGAACTCTTCGGCCGAAAATGGAGCATCCTCCCAGCGATGTACGCTCTCATGCTGTTCAGCATTGGAACGGCGGTCAGTCAATCGCCCGCCGCCATGTTCATCACAAGATTCTTTGGAGGTACATTTGGAAGCGCGCCAGTCAGTAATGTGTCAGCGGCCCTTGGAGACATCTACGAACCTAAAGCGAGAGGATTTGCCGTGTCTCTTTACGCTGTGGCGGTCGTGGGTGGACCAACAATTGCGCCTATCATAGGTGCAGCGTTAGTGGTAAACCCGGCACTTGGCTGGAGATGGACCGAATACATCACAGCTATCTGGGTGTTCGTGGTCGCGACGGTGACCTTATTCTGCATGCCAGAGCTCTATGCACCTGTCCTTCTGAAGCAAAAAGCGAAGCGTCTGCGCAAGGAAACTGGAGATCAGCGATACTGGCATCCTCATGAAGAAAACAAGCTCGACGTCAAGAGCATATTTACTAAGCATTTATCGAGGCCCCTCCTTATGTTGACGACGGAGCCCATGGTCGCTTGCGTAGCTTTCTACGCTTCGTTCGTCTACGCTATTCTGTATCTGACGCTTGAGGTGTTCCCCATTGTATTCTCAGAAGAGCGCGGCTGGTCTCTTGTCGTCTCGACATTGCCTTTCCTGGCACTCTTTGTAGGAGTCCTGTTTGCCTTGACCGTCAACCTGGCAAACCAACCTCGCTACGCCCGGATTGTTGACATGAATAAGGGTCGTCCTGTACCAGAAGCTCGCCTTGCACCTATGGTTGTTGGCGGCGTGCTTTTCGCCATTGGTTTGCTCTGGTTCGGGTGGACGGCATCACCGTCTATTCCTTGGCCAGTGCCAGTAGTGGCAGCTGGCTTCATCGGCGCGGGTTTCAACATCATCTTCAACCAGTGCATCAACTTCCTCGTGGACACCTACGGCATGTACGCCGCCAGCGCTGTCTCCGCCAACACATTCTTGCGCTCTGTCCTTGCTGCAGGTCTTCCTATGGCGGCCAAAAGCATGTTCCATACGCTTGGTGTCGGTCCAGCAATGAGCATACTTGGCGGCGTTGCTTGTTTGGCACTGCCAGTGCCTTTCTTGTTCATGCGCTACGGGCTGAAGCTGAGAAAGATGAGCAAGTTTGCTCCTGTGCCTGACGATTGAAAGGATTCACAGTTTGCGACATGGCGTTTTGCAACAGCATCAAAAGAAAGACAATGACGAGCAGTTTCAACATCGTGTTAAAGCAATCAAATGATACTGGCATAAGTACAGCCTGGATACGTTTCTAAATTTCTCAATCCACCAACCCAACTGAATCAACCATGGCAGGTCGTCGTTTGCCCTACGAAGAAATACCCATGCGGACGGAGCTGTGGCATGTCATGGATTACATTCGTAAAATGACGCTCACGGCCCCGAAGCACTTTCATGACGGGTCATATCGTCGCGTTGATCAGCATCTGTGCCATGTAGGTGCAGACCTCTCAACAATGCTCAGACAGTTTCAGGGCCAGCCGGAGTACCACGGTTGGATAAAAGGATATTCAAGGGACATCGACACTTTCGGCAAGCTCAGAGCTGAGAAGGCAAAGGAATTCTTGGATCGAGTACAGGCCGACTTACTTCGTGTTGGCGAGAAGATCGCGTTCGATAACGCACCGAACGACGTCCTTTTTGGATTTAAGCCTAGTGCTACTGAGCAAGAACAACCACAACAAGACGACGAGTTCAGCTGGTTCCGTAGCGGACTGGGCCGCCATACGCTCTTCGACGCTCGCGATCGGGGAATCCACTTCCAAAGAACCCCAGCAACACATTCTGCCACAAGCCAAACGGCAAGTAACGACCCTGACCAAAGACGATCGGATCTTGAACGCCAGGACGATGAGAGTTTCCGAGCACACGCCTTCTCCATCGACATCGACAATCGCTCGCCAGATGACGAAATGTTCGTACACCCCACTCCAACAGAGCTCCAAGACCCTATGCCACAGATTGCGCAGCCTCTGGAAATCGAGTCCATGAGAGATGAGACAGACGAGTACATCGGGCTTGTCAACAACATCGCTAAAACACTCAGCGCTTTCATGAGTCTTTTGAAGACAGTGGAGACGGACAAGGATGTACTAAGCTTGCCCTGAAGCAATCCTCCTGGAGACAAATCTCTGAAGTCGGGGACACCGGTGTGTTTCGTGATGGTGGAATGTTGATGAAGCAAGGCTTGGAATGGGTCGACGATTTGTTGTCAAGTTTTGGCTGTTCATCCTGTCCCGACCATTGGTGGGACTGTTGCATACAGGTGGTTGTTAGGATCATGCGCATGACATCTCTCAATGGCCGACACGATTGCGCGTGTTGTGTGCCTGTTGTTACAGGTATATCGATCGCTAGGAGAGAGCTGGAGTCGTACGTCTCTCAATGAAACTGAAACCAATTCTGGGCTGCTAGCTGCTGATGGAAGCATGGAAGCAACGCCTGAGCGCAAAAATTGTACATAATGCATAGTCGCTACAAGCAAAAACGTGGAGAACAACTGCCTCTTTTTTCATACATTATCATCGCTTGCTCCCACAGATTGGAAATTCGAACAGAGTCGGGTATGGGTATCTACATCTATCATACAACAAAAAAAGTTCAACCATCCGTCCTACACCCGAAGAGTCCCTCATGTATCGTAGCAAAACATAAATCCCAATGATCATGAGTCCTTCTCGTTCCGTCCCGCCTCTTTCTCCTGCTGCCGCTTCTTCTTCTCTTCCTCAATACTCTTCTCAACCTGCTCCACTGCCCTCTCAATCTCCACCTCCATCTCCGGCAACTTGAACTCCTCAGCCAGCAATTTCCCATTCCACTTCTGCAACACCATCACCTCCTCCTCATCTCCCCGCGACTTCTCTTCCACCTCTCGGGACACCCTCTCAACATCTTCGTCCGAGGGCGTCTCCGCTTCCCGCGTAGCTTGACGCGTGGGATGCAGCAGCCCGCGCGTGTACATGGCGTCCAGCTGCGCGGAAGCTGTTTGTTGGATGAGGTTCTTGCTCATGAGGTATTCGAGCATTCGGCCGCCGTAAAGGGCGCGGAAGTGCGAGTAGGCGCGGAAGCAGAGGTAGAAGAAGGGCAGGTTGGGAATCCTGCGTGGGCATGTTAGCTCTGATCTGATCTTGGGTCGCTCCTTCCTCTCTACAAGCGACAGCGGGCCATTTCACTTACACAGGCACAACCGTGAACGGCGCACTGACCGGCATCAACGCCACACTGCCCCACAGCCTCTTGCTATGCAGCGCCTGCCTCTCCTTGCCCAACCTCTCAAGCACACCTCCAACCTTGGCACCCTCTAGAAACTTGCCCGGAAACAGACACTCGAACTTCATATCTCCATTCTCCACTTCCTGCAGCTTGCTCTTCGTAGCAGGCGGCAGAGTCTTGAGACCCCATTCTTCAAAGGGAATCCGGCGAAACAGAGCGTTGCCGTACTCGGTTACTTTCTTCTGCCAGCCTTTCTCCGCGCGCTCCCAGGTCGTCCAGACTTCGCTGGATTTATTAATGATGCGGTCGCCTATAGGCTGTTTTTGCCCAGGTGTGAGATTGGGCAGGGCGCGCTCGCAGTAGATCAGAGTGCGGCGCGTGGAGATGGGGAGGAGGAAGAGGCGCGGCATTGCTGCTGCTGCTGTGAGAGGTGGAAGTTGCGCGTGTGCGAATATCAGATATTAGAGATTAGAGATTAGTGGTATGGGAACATAGCAAGTACAATCAATACAGCTATAAAGAAAATAATGGTTACACTTTCTAACGTCGGCGCGCCCCTGGCAGCGGTGGATTAAGGTCTGGACTTCATGTCGCGAACAATTCTCCCGCGCGCATTCGACAATGACGTCCCACCATCCCGGCACGTGGAGGTCAAGCCGACATTCAAGATTTGGCGGTGGCGGTGGTGGCAGTGCAACCAAGGACCGCGAGCCAAGTCGAGCGGTGAATGCTTGGCCATATCTTGTGTTATTGCTCTCTCCTGCACGACAAGTAGACGCAGAAGCGGTGCCCTTTGTGGCTTGTCTGGTTTCACAATACCTAGCAAGGCACGCTCGTTGGTATCGTAGATCTTATCTCTTGCTACATGTCATCACTAATGGAAGCGCGGCTATATCGATATGCCTTTTCTATTCCATGGCGACAATTGAAATATTGAGTGGCTAGCGGCGGCCATGAAACAACCCAGTGGCAAGGCCTATGCTCTTCGTCGCCACTTCCACGCATGCGCCACAATTGGAATCGTACGCCTATGACCGTGCGCTGCTTCGAGAGATGCGATCGCATTATGTGTCAAGTCTGTTCGCAACATGAACTTATTATTCGCTCCGGCGATGCACTACATGTCAGGGTCAGGGCATTCATCTTTACCATGCCCTTGCTTGCGAACGAGCTCGAACGTCTCACTGGCTTTGCCGTACACGATGTCCTCCATCCGACGTACAGCTATAGCTCGCAAGTCTACGCGCACTCGATCGTCCACTAATACTTATCTCATGAGCGATGAATTATGAATGAGTCGTATACTCCATTGAGAGACTGGCGAGATGCCCTTATGGCTTGGGTGATACATATGCCTATACTGACTCGCGCAGACGTGGATATGGCGATGACACAAACGAGAGATGTGCTGTCCGCAGACTTGTGAGCCAGAACTGTACACGAACTCATCGATTTAGGCTTGATTTTCTAGGAGCTGCAACGTAGAGCGACGCACCTGCCGAAAAGGAGATAGCGTTGTGTGATAACAATGTCGGGGCTCGCTAGCATCCAGGCCTTTATCGTCGCCCTGCTAGCTGCTGAGGCTGCGAGGTCAGAACGATGGCTAACCATATCAGACAAGCGAGCCACGATCGCCACGTGCCTCATACATCTCCTTGCCAGACCTTTGCCCACCACACGCGAACTGTAAGCACTAATCCGAGAACACACTCGCAGAGAGCCAAAGCGGCACCCAATGCCGCCCAAGATCTACGAAGCGAACTGCCACTGCGGCGCAATCCGCTTCAACTTCACGCTCGCAGACGCACTGGCGCCCGAAGGCTCGACCAAAGTGAA
>Ga0181465_100024_pt1 | contig 30953 bp, 35 predicted proteins | sample InSIn3gowninarea_FD_119076 | JGI IMG/M metagenome (GOLD analysis project Ga0181465, IMG submission 119076) | Clean room microbial communities from NASA Spacecraft Assembly Facility at Jet Propulsion Laboratory, Pasadena, California, USA -... ... | reverse complement strand
TGGTTGCATTATTCTGCAACTGATTATGGACTGTGACAATGGCGATATCACCCCAATTGAGTTCAATAAGGGGGCCAGGAGTCTGTCCATTGATAGCGAAATCGAAGTAGTTGATGCCATCGAAGTCGGCCGTCGTATTCGTGATGGTAAGATCGAAAGTCTTCGTTTGGCTTGAGTAGTACAGTACATCAGTATCGTCACTTACTTTTTTTTCTCCACACCAGGTGCTTCGACTATTTGCGTCGTTGCAACTAGTCTCTGGCAGGCTTGTCGCAGTATGGGTCGCATTGTTACAGGTTGATGTGCTGTTGACAGGAGTAGTTGTCGTGGCGAAACTAGTCGTGGTACTAGTGATGTTACCAAAGAAACTCGTAGTTGTGCCATTGATGGGAGTAGTTGTCGTGCTAAGACCAGTTGTGGTGATGGAGGCATTACCGTAAATGCTTGTGGTAGTGCTCAAGGTACTCGTGGTACTGCTCGAGTTATTTCCGTAGAGACTTGTTGTGGTGGTGACAGAAACGTTTCCATAGAAGCTCGTCGTGGTCAAACTGCTTGCAGAACTTGAGGTGGTGGTTGTACCATTGTAACCGAGTCCAGAAGTGGTCGAGGTCGAGGTCAGAGTCTGAGTAGTGGTACTTGTGGTGCTAGCTTCTGCGCCACTTGTTGTAGAGGTTGAAGTCTGAGTAGTGGTAGTTCCATTGAGGAAGCCGTTATAAGAACTTGTCGATGTGGAAGAGGTTAGCGACTGGCTAGTGGTGGTTCCATTGGAATAGCCACCATTAGACGATGTGGTCGTTGAAGTAGTGCTGTCATATGGTCCTTGAGACGTGGTTGAAGATGTCGTCCCATCATACGGTCCTTGAGACGTGGTTGAAGATGTCGTCCCATCATACGGTCCTTGAGAGGTGGTTGAAGTTGATGTCGTGCCATCGTATGGTCCTGTCAATGAGGTAGAGGACGTAGCAGAGGTTGTGCTTGAAGAGCCTTTCCCACCTTGACTTGTTGAAGTGCTTGAGGAACCAGAGCTTGTGCTTGAGGATCCTGGGCCCCCTTGCCCATCGTGGCTGGCCGTAGTGGTGATAGTGGTGGTAATGTGGCTTGTGCTCGAAGGTCCCTGGCCTCCATGGCTTGTGGAGGTATTATTGCCTCCGTTGCTACCATTACCGGATGTAGTCGTTGCATGGCTAGATCGCGTGTTTGTCAACAGGCTGGTGGAAATATCGTTGTTGCAGGTAAGCCATTCGGTGATAGGGCAGACTGTGACTGTGTTGGTTTGCGTAACAACAACCCAGACGTCTTTATCTGGCTCAGCATATGCGCCGATGGAAACGAAGGGCAGAAGTGCCGGTAAATATTTTAGCGACCGCATGGTGGTGGTCGAGGAAAGGAATGACGAGAAACAGTAAAGAAAGGACGAAAGCAATGGCTTTCAAACGCACTGTGGTAGTGAACGCAAGTTGTGATAAAAGAGAACTGATCCAAAATAGAGAACGCAGCAGCAGATGTAGCACTTTTGAAGCAATTGTATCCTACCTGATTATTTCCGCAGCGTCGTCAGAAAGGCTTGGTCTCCATCAGCTTGTTGTAGTTCGTTTGAGACACCAATTGAATGACGAAGCAACAAGAAGTAAGGTGGTCCACTGGCACTTGGCTGATGCCAGTAAGGAGTCAGGAACATGAGGCTCCGCGAGACAGGAGGACCCAAAAGATAGGGTTGAGTTTGTTTCGATCGGATAGATCGGAAAGCAAAGCCTCTGAACAAGAGTGAGCAGATGTATAGGAGATCAGCCCACGATTGAGGCTGCATCTTTCGAAAGAAATCAAACACGTGTACTCGATGGCTAGGAAGAAATGTGTAGATTGCTTCGCTACTTTCTCGCTAAGTTCGAGGTGGAGTTAAGGATCGGGCTTTTTGGGCTTGCAGATGCCAAGAGAATCTCAGGGGTAAGAAGATTGGCTTTACACAGTTCACATCCCATTGGACGCGGTCAATCATTATCCCCCTCAGGCTATAGAGATCCTTCCACCGGCGCATGCTTCTTCCTGTCAGAAGTTACGCCCCCAAGCCACGTTTTTATCGTTTTGTGTCACAATCAAAGTTCCCGCCCAAACCCTGGAGAACGCCTAGAGAAGAACAAATCTTTCACATCATAACAATCTATGCTAATTGCTCCACGCCAGCGACGCAGCATACGGCTGCTTCAAGAACGGGGATGATCACTTGTTCGAGCTCCTCGGGATTTCGAGGCATTGGCAACACCATTCCGGATGGCTTGGTGGAGCGGCATAGTGTGGCCATTCGGTCGAATGTGCCGACCGGGCTTGGAACTCCCCATCCCCTCTCCTGAACCAAAGCGGCATCACTCGCGTGCATGTTGACATGCAATAGAGTCGTGTGTGTGTTGGTCTGCAGAGATGCAATTTCACCAATGCATTGAGACACTCCGTTGATGCGGTGTCGTGCATACAGGCATGTGTCGTTCTCTCGGCTGGGGGCAGTGTGCTTGCCCAGATAGGTGACTCTGGCGTACTTGTCGTTGAGGGCAGCAAGCGCTTGATGAAGGTAGGATATCATGTCGTCCTCGTCGATCTTCTTCTCCTCGCTGATGTGTGATCGAGTAGCCAAAACATTCAAGTAGCCCCGTGTCGAGGTGGGGGTCGACAGTGCTCTGTTTCTGCGGAGTTGCTCGGCCTGTGCAACGGCCATTTCCTTAGCTTCATCGGCATCGAGCCTCTGCTCCCAATGTGCGTGAGGAAGGATGCGTTGCTTGCTTGATAATCGTCGTCGGACCAGATGGATGGCTGTGTTTAGGAGAACGGTGCCGATCACAATTGCCGAAACAATATAGAGTGTCTCTGTTGCGCACAACATTTTGTCGTTGGGGTCTACTGGTGGTTCCTTGTTAGAGAAGATAGGTCGGGAGATGAGGTAGCACAAGGTCTGCAGCGCTATATGTGAGAACGGATATGCAGTGGTAGACGGAATTCGACTTGCACGTAGAGTAGTGGGCTGGACTCGGGGAAGATTTGTAACGGAGATGGACTGCATTAACAAACTTATATATCAAGAGTCCGTTTCCATTAGCACCCTCAAGGGGTCACCGCTTGAGGGTAATATTCGTACTGTCTTGCATGGTACCAGCTATATGAATGACAGACACAATTTCCACCGCCCGTAACACGTCTGACCGGCTGCTCGGAAGGAAGCGCAAACGACCCCAATGACTGGCTCAAGCAACTTGGTCCAAGCCAGATAAGGCAGTAAGTTCAGCCAGGTAATTGAGGTCGCGGTTGAGATACTACGAAAATGCGTGAAATGGCATGCACAAGCTTTGGCGCAGACTAGATCAGGACTCGCCTAGATGCACGTGGAAGTGAGCTTGATTACAATACATGGTGTCACGGCCGTGTTTGTTGGAATGGACCTGGCTGTAGACCAATCGTTAGCGTCGAGCATGTGTAACTCGCAAATCCTATAGCCCTGACCGCAAATAGCTGCATGTCTAGCAGCGATCCTGCTGCCACCCGAGAAGGAAAAGATCAGGGTTGACGCAAGGATGTACAATGTGCTAGCTGAAAGGCTGGGTGAGGCTTCCTTGCACCACACGCACAAGCTCATCTTCATGTTAATGCAAGCGGAAAGTTTGTACTTGTGTTGCAAAAGGAGTTAAGATTGTTCGCTGACAGACGGCCCCGCTCCCCCAGGCGTCCACATGTCGATCAACCAGATCAGGGGGGAGCTTGCACGTCGCTTGAATAAAGACCTACCAAAGTAACGGACAGCTGTCAAAATATCCCGATCATGACGTTTACGATAAGAAATGATTCTATTCGGACACAGGATGCTGCAGGATGCCACTGTATCTCTGGATGATGCACGATGCAAGATGCAGCGGACCAGGGCTCAATCAACGTCGCCAAGACTTGAGTACATCCCCAAGGGGTTTAGTGGCGGAACGGGCGTTCGGGAGACCGGACACCGAATATGCAGGTCAATCAAGCCAGTCAGCACTGGTCAACGACAATATGATGATGCCAACACATACTGCACACTGCAAGTTGTGACCAACTAGATGACTGGGTGTTGCACATCGCCCTTTCAAGTACTACCGTACAGTAGTGGTGTTACCAATCAATGTCATTTCAGCCCTTGCATGTAATCTCAGACACACTAAGTGATCCGAATACACAAACATAAACCGGACCGTGTGGAAAGTCAAGAAGCTGCCAGCAGCAAACACGCATGCTACCATCACCAGTCGAGCTAGCCATCCAAGGAACCACCATAAACGTCAGGGAGTCTTGTCCTTGATTCGCCCATTGTATGTCCTTCGAAACATCGACGTTCAGAACTCCAAGTCCTCCAAGTAGAGTACGATAGTTTAGCATGTCATGTCGAACTTGGGCTTGCGTGATGAATCGAAGGAACCCCAGTACTTCTCGCTCGCAATCTGTCCGTTGTCGCCAATGGCATCGGCCTTGTTTGGCTCGTCGAAAGCCTCAAACCAGAAGAGATCAACACCCCAGTCAAGGAGCCCACAGACTGCGGACTTCCAGTAACTAGCTTCGTTCTGTGTTCCGGCCTTGGCGGCACCTGCATCACTACCACCATCGCCTGGCCAGCCAGTCTCTGTAACGTATTGTTAGCATGTGCATAAACATCCGCAGAATTACTACATACCTCCGTTCATGAAGTGGATCTTGTCAAGACTGCCGCTGACCTTCTGGACGTGGGCAAGCGCCTGCGCCATATCATCAAAGTATGTCTTGGTTGCATTGCTGATATCCTGGTACTGCCAGTACGCGAACCCGTTGGCAAGACTAAACATCGTCAGCTGTTTCTCCACCTGTGTATCCCAAATTCCTTACACAAGGTCAATACCACTCGTGATAATGCTATCCATTGACCCATTGTTCCAGCAGTTCCAGCTATCAGCAGTACCAATCTTCGTGTTTGGAAAAGTCGATTTCATGTCGCTGAGCCAGCCCAACAAGCTCGAGGCATCGTATGTGCCCCGATACATGCCTTCGGACCCAACAGTGATACCAAAGACAGTACTGCCGTACTGCGCGATATTCGCGTCTTGAATTGGCTTCTTCTCCTTGTTGTAAGCACCACCATCAGGCCACATTCCTAAGAGAACCTGAACACCTTGCGCCTTCGCCGCAGGCAGAATTGCGGATGGAGTGTTGCAAGCATTGCCATACTGATCCGAGGAAGAGTACGTTCGGACGAGAGTCGACTGTGAGTTGCCCTTGATGGCCTTGAAGTCGGCTTCGAAGTCACTTTGCTTCTTGCATGAACCATCAGCGTTCGTGTTTCCGACAGCAAAGCCTAATTGACCAGCAGCCGAAACTGCAATTGGTGCAACTGCCAAAGCCGTCGCCACGAAAGTTCGAAGTTGCATATTGTCGGTGTATTATGTGTGAGGTTCCTGTATCACAAACTGGACAATGGGGTCTTGAGTTGAGCAAAAGAAATTGAGCGATCCAGTTTACTGCGTAATTATGGTCGAAGAAGGAATGACAAGGATGAACGTAGAGTTGAAACTATGAAAAGAACGTCGGGCCAGAAACTACAAACAAAATAGACTCGCACTGTACAATCAAGAAGATATTGAGGTCTGCCCCCTGTGAGACTGCGCACCTGAACGAGGCGTGCCAGAGTTGTGAGCTAACCCGATCTGTGCCACGCCAGGCATGAACTTCTTTGATCCACTACTTTTGACATTCCACATGCATGGCATACCAGCCCACGTAGCAGACAACATCAGAATTTACCATAGACCTTTTTGCTTGTCATACCCAGCATGTCAGCTTTTTCAAAGGTGCTCGTTGCCCTTGGGTTGATTTCGCTATTCCATGCGTAGGTGTCGCGACGCGACAATTCTTTGTTGTTGCTAACGTCTACAGGGCATATTCCGCTCACGAGTTCTCTGCTATTGCAATCAAGTTACACGTCAAGCCTGACCTCCCTCTGGACATCAAGTTCGAGACCCTGATTGCTGTTTTTCTGGCATGCTTTGGCTTGGTGTTGGGCTCGGAGCCTCTCAAGCCCATAGCATGGAATGTTTGGGCAGGGAACATTGAAAAAGAGGGGGGTGCTGCAAACCCTTTCCGCACGTTGGAAGACAGATCAAACTATGTTGATATTCGAGCCAAGCGACAGGAATTTGCTGAGTGGGCAAAAGGTGGGCAAAGCGAGACTAGCAAATGATGAGACGAGAAGTCGAGTCAGAGGAGAACTGCAAGCTTTGAAGATATGTACATTGCTGGGAACTAGGCGCATGACCAAGCCACTCCTTCAAGTCGATGAGTGCTGGCGAGGCGTGAGAATCATCGTGAATCGACGAACCCAACATGGCTTTAATCCGGTACCTGACAATTTGTGTAAAAGCTACAATCTACAATACTTCATTGGTCTCAGCTTGGCGGTTGGCATTGGAAATCTCGAAGATCACTGTCAAAGGCTGGAGATTGTTGTGGAGGTCGAATCAAGGATTCACACTCGGTATCCGTGCTTTTCTGAGCAACGTTTTTCTGATGCCTGGAAGCATCAACACACCACAAGCTCTGCAATGGGAACCTTCGTTGAGCAGCACTACCGTGTAGAGACGCGTGTCGCGGATTACCAGTCGATCTTAATGCCAGATAACGTGCTGAAATGGAACCATCAATACATCCTGAAAGTATCAGGACCATCTTGAGCAATCAAACTTTACATACTGCGCTTACTTACTCGACCCATCGTACTCCTTTATTACATTCCTTCCATACTCCACACCAGCCTCTGTAAATCCTCTCTTTCAACCACCCAGCCGTTGCCTATATCCGTTCCAGTTTCACCCGTTACAATCGCATTTCTCGAGCATGCGGTTCACCCTTTTCCGATCATTCTCGCACATCACTTAGACCATATCTTCCTCCAAATACTCCCACATCAGCCATCCACACGCAACTTCAGACCCATCACATCCATTCCATATCTCACGCCTGAACACCATCCATTGACCTGTCCTTACCACGGGCGCCTTATATTTGAGCTCCTGGTCACCGTACACTTTACTAATATCTACTAACGAACCTGCACGAGCTCGTTGGTACCATGTATGGAATTTCAGACCGTGTATATCTCTGCCCTCCACGCATTAGCACGGCCGGCAGCTTACAAGGCACATATCCGCCACGCGCAAGGCTGGGTGCGACACAATCCTCGAGGCGCGCGTTTATGACTGCATGACCTGATAAACATGTGGGTGACACCGTAGCCGGCGGTGGTAGTCGCACTGTCCCAACGGTGAGTATCATAGTGATAAGCTTAGTTGATGCCACGTTCCACCAGCCAGAAGGGGTCGAGGTTGAGACAGTGAACATTTGCACCGCCAGTTATGAGATACCCGTTGTGAGGCATGGCTGCTCCTTCAAGCACCGCTATAGCTATGAGCGCCTGATTTCCAGATTGGTCGAATAACTATCACGATCCGTCTTTCCACTTCTGAAAAGTGCCATGGCTCGGCCACGATTGGATTGTTGGTTGTACGTCATTGCCCTTACGTTAATCGGGTATTTTGATTGGCGGTGCCAACTTCATCAAGGAACTTGAACCTTACTCGACGATTCTGTTGCACGACGTTCCCAACCCTGCTTGCGCATGGCCACCTTTGATTGCGATGCCTTGGCACCGGGAGACGTGGAAGCTAGATCTCACCTAAACAGGTAGGTAGGCATGCGTATGGGAATGTCGGGTGAGTAGATAAGCACGTGAATATTTGAAATTAGTCTTGAGCCAACAGCCTCGTGCATCTGTGGCATGTTTGTCACGCTAAGTAGAGACGAGAACGATCAACAATGTGAAATGGGTCTCAAGGAGAGGTGATATCTGCCCAGTTCGAAGCTTGGAAGGTACAATTTCATTATTGGCTTTAGTCGTTTATACGTATTCATGATCTAGAACGACTATCATTATAGCCGTGCTATTATCAGAATTCCCGGGCCCAAGACGCATCAACATAGTGATTGGCATACGTTCACACAGCTGACGAAGCTGTTGATTCCCCGAGACTCAAGCAAATAAAGCATTACAGTAAACACTTCTTAACAACAATTCACCACCACCCACCATGTGATTCGGGAACCAGACTGGCATCTTGTGAGCTGCATATGCTCGTATAGTGAAACAAACTCCACTCTCATGCCAATGGGCCCACTTGCAAGGATTTTCGTACCCGAATCGGGGCAAAGGATTCTGGAATACCTGAGCTGGTCGTTTGTGCAGACAGTATTGGGATTTTAGATCTCTCGCCTGATTGCACATTCGTCGGATTAACGATTGCTGCTAGAGGTCTCCAGAGGTAAATTTTAAAGCGCCTGTGATTCTGCTGTCTTGGGGAGATTGTTTTCAGATGCTCCTTTCCTATTGTTCAGCGATTCGGAATGCGCATTCATTGGTGATTATTCATGCCAGTACACCACTTGCAGACATCCTCGGTGTCGTGTTACTGCATTGCTATCCAATATGAGAAGCTTATTGCAACACTTTCTGCATAAGCCGTTTCAGTACTTCCAGCAGACCGGTGAGGACGGTGGCGAGCGAATAGGTCGAAGACAGGACTGGCTAACAAGATCAAGATCATCTAGGTGTCGATGCCTGCTTAGAGGTGAGCTTATAAAGGAAAATACTGCTCTTTCGATCGGCGTCGCGTTCATCGTACTCAACCTCAGTGACATTGAAAGTCTTCATCATGTCTCGAATGAAACGTATGTCAGCTTTTCTCCGCTTCTTGAAACAGAAGTAGCATGTCGTATTTGGACCTATAATGTCAGAGAGTGTCTTGAGCAACAGGGGGAATGCAGGTTCAAAATAGACACAATCGGCCGCAAGAACGATATCCGGGTGTGATATCGACGAAGATGAAACAGTCTTCACTACCTCAGTGGGCACTGGCTCGCCCCAGTCATATTTGCAAGCGTCGACCTTGGATTCCAGGTGATTGAGAGCAATATTCTTTCGCATCAGAGATAGCATTGGCAGTTGATCGGTGACAAGTAACTTCTGCTGGGCATCCATCTTGCATCCACATGCGACAGCAAGCCCAACTAGTCCACCGCCTGCACCAATTTCTAGGATGCTCTTTCCGTGCAAGTCATTGTGATATGCCAGCATGTATTTTGCGAGCCTCATGCCAGCCGGCCAAAGCTGACCACCACAGCCATTCTTGAGATCCTCGTGGAGAAGGAGTGGGACTGGAAGTAGACCATCGAAATTGGTGCTGGTGGTTGCGGCAGATTTGTTTTCTTTCTCTGGTATAATGGATGATGAGAAGATATCGTTTTCCGGCGATGATGATCTAGAAGCCATTTCAGAAAGGTTTCTGGCGCAGAAACAATACAAGATGCTAAATCCTCTGATGCAAGGAAATTGAATGAATTAGTGATAAGCGAGAAAATCCGGTGATGATTGGGTAAGAAGCAGTAGCCTAGGATACCCCGTTTTGACATCAGCCATCAATCTCTGGCAGCTCGTTTTACTGTCTCATCAAGATACTGTAACAAGAGCAAATGTTCAGTATCATGTCGCGTGTGTTGGAATAGACGTATGAAGAATTAAGAGTTTGATATGAGTCCAGTAACCATTACGGCATAGTCAAAACAAATAGCATCAGAATTTAGCATGCGTATGGCCTGACTTTTCTTGTATCAAAACAAGTGACGGAAGTGTCAGGTGCTGGTGTTATCAACGCCAACCAAGAGGTTTGACATCATTGCCAACAGCATGTCGTCATATTCCAGCTCCAACTCTGAGCTTCTTCCTGCCATTCACTGAAACACTGGTTGTTATTGAGCTAACACTCTTTCGGTTACAGCGCCTGCCACAACTCGTCACTGCTTCAAATTGATCAACTTCATCTCTACCACTTTGTTTACTTCCCATCTTCAAATCACAACCATCACATCTAAATCCTCTTCATCAGACCACTAAATCCTCTTCATCAGACCACTAAATCCATCTATTCACAGTCAAGTCTATCACAATGGCCACTCTTCACTGTAAGTTCTCGATCCCGCAGCAGTTTCAGCTCCTGTGGAGCTCAAAGAGCTCAAAATCATCTATCAGGCGCCGAGCAATGCTAACATTATTCCTTTCACAGACCTCCCACCTGTCAAGCCATCGGCTATTGCCCTCGGCATTGTTTTCAACCAGGTCTCTGCCGCCGCCGTCCTTGCACCAATCTTTGGTGACACCTACCACCGAGCCAAGGCCGCCGACAGCAAGGAGGAATTCTTCAAGTCGAAGGAAGCCGCCACTGCTGCTGCCAGTTATGGCTCCGCTCTTGTTGGCTCTGCTATCCAGACATACGGTGTCGCTGCTCTGATTAACGCTACTGGTACTCTCAGCTACAAGGGTGCTGGTTACCTCGGCGCGCTCATCTTCTTCGCATCTTCTGGCCCAGGTGTAAGTCTGCTCTATTCCAATATGTCCGCAGTTATTGACATACCCTAGGTTGTTTCTGCTCTCGTCACTGAGAACCGTCCCGTCGAACTGGTCGCCGTCAGTGCCATCTCCCGAATCTTCGAGACTGTCGGCTTGAGCTTGTTCCTCACATACTGGGGTACCCGAACGAACCCATTCGACTAAATGGCATCCATAGTTGGAGTTGAGGAAACGATAGCGTGCAACAAAGGCAGGAGCATAGAAATGGATATACCATGAGACTACTCAAGGCTTTGTCACTGTATAATAGCTCTCCAGCTTTCATGAGCCTAAGAATGAATCAATGAAGCAAGCTTTAATACCTCTCACTTTTTCACCACACGCTCATACTGTAATCGATTGTCGGCTATGCCACATGAAGGCGTGGATGATATCCAGGTGGCATACCACGTTTGCTTTTCGTTATTCTCAACTCTGATCGGTTCGTACCCCAGGATACGTTATACATGGCGGAGCCGAGGCCTTGTCAAGCAGTTCTTCACAACGTCCTCTTTGCCTCTAATTTGTCGACCTCGATTGTTCATTTGTCGCAAATATCCCACGAATCCTCTCCAAGCAGCCAAAGGTGCTTTCTGCCGGAATTCGACAACTGTTACACAGGATGTCTACTTCATGGCATGAGAAGTCATTCCTTCACCTTGCTGTTGAACTTCGACTAAAGATTTATGCTTATGTCTATCAAGACCTTACTTATTCCGATAGCACCAGAATCGACCCGAAAGAGCAGGCATATCGGTTTCGCGGTCCATTGGCACTCCTACAATGCAATCGACAGGTACGAGAAGAAGCGTTACCCATTTTTCGCAAGAATCTTACCCTTCGTTGCTGGAATTCTTACAGCAAAAAACGAAATCATCAGGCCTTCGTGTTTGAAAATGCTACAAAACTCGTGCACCCAGTCCTTGACCTGTGTGACCTTCGCTACCATGTGGCGCGGATGCCAAGTATCGTATTCGTTGAATTGGCTGTCTTCGGTGTGCTCGGCGTCGACACTCCAGTAATTAAGAACAAGGAGGACCTTGCGGCCTCTTTGCGAGGCAGAGACGATGATTCAAACTTGACACATGCACTAACATTCCACGAATACAACGACCTTCAAAATCCAATCACTAATTCCAGTGGCGCTCATTGCGATGTACACATTAGTTATAGAATTGGATTGAGGCACGAATACGTCAACATAGATTCGGAGTTGTACGTAAGTACAGTCAAAGCAAAAAACAATTGATTTCATCAATGCTAACACTGTACACACTTAAAGCACCTCAAGATTGACGTTTTTCGTCGAACCGTTATTGAGCGTAACATCAGGTTTGACTCGGACGGACAAGAATTCTATGTCGCAGCAAAAGAGGTGTTCCTGCTTCTCGAGGGCCTGCCGTGTCCAGTTCTCTATTATCCACGAGAACGTCGCTACAGGTATATCACGCTGGACCGTGATATTGAACAGGACGCGAAGCAGAAACTGGAGGACAGGACAACTTTTGATAGGGCTTTCCAAGGTGCCAGTCGTTGCGGCTGAGGGATTCAAGCCGTCTGAACCGGAAGCTCCGATGTTTTCCTTCTAGAGCCATCGATTGTTCATGCTCCCCCATACCTCTCCCCCAAGGAGAACCGAAACATTCTTCCAAATCAGTTTCGATCCGCGTGCTGAACGGGCAGCAATGAAGGAGTCGTCGTTTACCTCGAAGGAAGACTGACGATACCCACTTACTTGCTTGTGTCTCTGTCAGCCTCGTTGACAGAACTAGCTTGGGTTTGTTGTAAAAATAGCTTGAAACCATGAGATGACCTAAAGTCGTCGCTTGTGAGCCCATAGAAAGGGGCAGATGGTGTCCTCCGGAGTAGTTCGTTCTCTTGGTCAATGGACTTTCTTGTCCCACATTATACGACCTCAATACGAAGGTTGGCAATGTTCTACGTCACGATCACGATGTAAAAATGAAGAACAAGACGAGGGAAGAGTTGGACAATAAGTCGCAGCTTCAAGCTGCTTAATAGAAGCTTACAAATATGAATAGAGATACCTCTTATGCTCACACAAGAAGTAAACCAAATCTCCTTTTACATAGTACATACATAGCATCTAAACAAGGAGCGGCTCACAACAAAATTGAGTTCCCACCATATTCTCCATCACACCACCCTCTCAAACCAAATCATACCCTTTGTCCATGCATCGGGACTCTTACGATCCCTCCTCGCAGCAAGTACCATCTCAATATCGAGCTCAATGCCGATTCTCCCAATACTAAAACCCTCCTCACAGCTGGCTTCGAGGTACGCCAGACCCTGAACGACGTGCTGCCAGTACGTGTCAAACCGACATAGCTCGCCGTCACAACTAGGATCAAAACCAGGGACCGGGTCATCTCTGATCGCTCCAGAGCCGAAGCGGATGGACGTCACGAAGACGCCGGATGGAGAGGGCACGCCGCGGTTCTCGAGACGCGCGAGGAGGACTTCCCACAGCAATGTCCGTGCGGAGGGTGTGACTCGAAGCCAATTGTATTCAGCGGTCACGGTTATATTACCGTAGGCTGGATGCGTGTAGATACCAGACGCTGCTTCCAGACTGTCATCAGGGCTTGAATCTGTTATGTCACTGCGTGACTTCATTAGCGTCGAATCAATCGTTTCTGCCTCCTGCGCTACTTTCTGCGTCGCTCGTATGCCATACACTTCCCGCATACTCTCGGTCCATTGCAGCCATGTCTCGGCTTCATTGACCAGCACATTCACATCCAAGTTATTGTCTTCAGACTTGCCGAACCGCTGCTTGTACAACGCGTAGAAAATAACACTTCCGACTAAGTTGCTTGACCCAGCTGTATTTCCCATGGATACAACACCAAATGCCTCATCGAGCAACATGTACAACTCAGTACCGAAGCCTGGGAGCCCGCCCCCATGAAATGTCAAACGTCGAGTAGGACCAGGAAGGCCAAGACTATGACTCGTGGCACCGAACCAACCAAGCGCATATGTCGGTGGGCTGAGGAACGAGAGTGCGTCGACAGAAGTCGATGGTGGAAGCGCTGGTACAAATGTACGTGGGCTCTGTAGAGAAGCTATCAGGTCGTACGTGATTGGTGAGGATTTGGATGTGGACTTGGATTCCGCATCAGTTCTGCGCTGCGCAGCGGCTGTAAGCCACGTGTTGATCCACTTGGCGTAGTCGTTAACAGTGGACATAGTGGCGCCAGCGCCAGCAATAGGAGTAACATCGATGTATGGTTCTGGTATGTAGTAGCCATTCGGGTGGTAGAAGTAGCCTCTTGCGAGGCTGCGATCTGGATTCTTGGACAGGAATGATAGAACGGTGGATAAGGTGAAGAAGGTGCTTAGCATGTTGAGGGGTTTATAGATTATTTTGGTCAGGAAGGTGGCGAGGGGTTCACCAGTGAGGGATTCAATGGAGTGGCCTATTGTGCCGTACATGAGGTTGTTGTATTGGAAGCGTGTGCGTGGTTCACCAGTCAATGGAAGATGACGAAGAGTTTGAATTGTTGCTTTTAGGGTAGCATTGTCCCAGCCGTAGGAGAGGTCATGACGAGCAAGGTTCGTCCGGTGGGAGAGGGCATCTTCTAAGGTCGTGTGAGTTGTTTCGTAGGGGCGGGACAGGGCGAAATCTTTTGGGAGGATGTCGTGGAGTGGAGTGGACCAAGTCAGGTTGGGATACTTGTCATTGTCGGAGACGAGGAGGCCGGCAGCGATAGCGGTGAAAGCTTTGGTTGTGCTGCCGGTAAAGTAGAGAGTGTCAGCAGTCGCGTTAGTGGATGGGAAATTCGAGATTCCATAGCCCTGAAAGAATAAGTGTTTAGTTGGGTTTGGTCTGGGACGGCGTGGGGATATAGTGTAACCTTTGATGCGATATTGCCATTGTCGATGACGGCTATGCTAAGGCCTGGTACATGGTACAACTCGAGAAGCTGCTCAATGAGACTGTCAATTTCTGGCGTAAGTGGATTACTAGCGTCGTTTTCGTTGAGTATCCGTTGGTCTGCGAGGGTGAGTAATGACAATGCACTCAAGAGGAGCAATTTTGAGGCAAGCATGTTGCAGTATTTAAAGAATTCGGAAGGAGCAAAGTGACTTGGATCAATGCAAGTGTCCAATGCGAGAAAGTGCTTTTCCAGCAATACAAAACTTAGAAATGGGCAGGCAGCAACATTCAGAGTAGGATCGACGTATCGGGTACATGTCGATTACATGAAGAAAGCTCCTTCGCATGGAGTTGCAGTACATGTACATAGCTCATTGGATGAAACATACATGTACTTCTGCGAGCGGGGAAACAGCCAAGAAATACTCAGGGTGGACGCCACGAGTTCGCGGACTGATCTCGATCTGCAAGGTCACGTTGGCATTATCAACTCGACACCATCTGTAGCACTACCATCATCATGGTCATCGCTGTCTTCTCCTTCTGCTTCGTCGGCTTCCTCATCTTTCAGTTAGAGCATTGCGAACGTCGTTCTCATGCTCCAGCTTCCGGAGCTCAATGACCATGCCTTTCTCTTCTTGACTTAGACTTAGCCAGTCTTCACCAAATACTAGGAATTTGGAAAGGTCAAAGAAGCTTGTGCTATGTGCTGTGTCAATGTAATCTTGCAGTACCTTTCGCTTGTTGGCATCCCACCGTCCTGTGATAATTCGAAGCTGTTGTAGTCGATCGCCAGGTGTATCCACTGGTTCCTGCTGCGCCACGACTGCTGCATATTCCCTGGTTATAGCTTCTCCCAGAGTAGTGTCAGCCTCGATAGTGTAACCTCCATTTGCTACCCACTCATCGTGGCCTCTGACAAGCTCTCTGATTATCGATCTTAGAAACCAAAAGCTCTCGGGACGAGTCTCGAGCCACATTGCACGTAGGCGAATGGCAATTTTTTGACCAGATGTCATCCTGAATTGTGCCATACAGGTCTTGTCTCCTTGCCAGAATGCAAGATTTCGCTGACTCTGACGAACGTAAAACATATGTGGTGTCATGTCTGTGAGGAAGCCAAGATAGGTGTAATCACTAGCATTATAGGTGAGGGCCACAGCAGCCAAAGATTCGTGAAATCTGATGTTGTCGTAATTGTCGGTCTCGTATGCAAGCGTGATGGGCATCTTGACGATATTAAGGTTGAGAGCTCCGGCCCTGGCGCTCAGTAGATCCAGTCGTTTCCAATGAGCTGATCGGAACCACTCATTACGACTCTGGTTGTCCCATACGAAATCAACGTACAGCAAGTCTGGTGCCTCAAGAGTTGTTGGTGTCCACAATCGATGTTTTTCTATCCTTACTGCGGCTCCTTTGTGAACCCAAAAAACCTGAGAAAAGAAAGTCAGCGCCATCCAGATTGTGCAGTTTCGGTGTTGTAGATACATGGTTTTAGCGGGTAAGATACTATGGTTGTCGATAAATGTAAATGAAGGGCAGTCGCTCACTTTTCCGCGTCCTATCTGTGCACAGCATTCCGTAATACCCATTGCGAGAGTTGCCGCTGGCCCAATAGACATGTAGTTGAAGGTCTTAAGATTGAAGAAATTCCAACCCAAACCTTTGAGAGCGAATGAAAGCTGACCTCGAGCGCTCGCTCCTTCGTAGCATCTCACCGAAGGACCAATATTGCTGATGTTATACTCTGCACCGTCTTGTGCCATGATGCGTCGGTTGTTCTTCGAGCGGATTATACTAGGGAGATAAGATGATTGATATAAAATAGGCAAGCTGTTGATAGTTGACAAATGGTAAACGCGATAATGTGTTGTTGTAGGTCGATTGGAAATTGTTAGTTGCAGCTTCCCACTTGACCGTTTGCACGTTGCCATAAGTGACGTTGCCTTGAGGGCGGCGTGAAAGACACGAATGACAATGTTTGCTCATGCATTCTTAGAATTCTGCAACATATACCTTTCCCGAAAATCCATTTCACAACATCAATTGCCACCACTATCTTGTCCACTGCGAGGATGGCGACCTTTGACACAACGAGGCTTGACGGCAGACAATACACAATTGGCATTGCCACCCACACCATTCGATTACAGAAGACCGTGGAAGATTTCATGGATATCGTCCGACCAAATCCCTCCTACCTCGTTGCCAATCGACAATTGATCTCCCAATTTTGTCGTCTCATCGACCACGATAAGACATTTCCGTTGGCGGCCATGGTGGTTCCAGAACTTCGCCTTCCTCAATCACACGACACCACGGAAAACACGATCATCAATATCATTCTTCGGACACCGGGTATCAAGCAGCGACGACCTGCAGCTCCTCTCGTGGACACAACCAATGCCAATGAACGACGACTCGTGTACCAAGAACTCAGGGGTATGATCGAGTATCTGGCGTTTGATGACGACAGAGAGGACACTGCAACACCAGAACAGCTGTAAGAGGTCGAGAACACTGTCGAGAAAGCTGTTGCTCTACACGTAGGCGCGTTAGGATGAAGGTGGCAGAAGACAACCTGCGTCTTATATATGAAACAGGACCAGGGGCTCCGGAAAGAATACTTATGAAGTGGCTTTATATATCAATGTGGGGAAACTCAATCCGTAGCGCAGCCATCCGCAAAATCCTAATTGTACACAATCTACCGGCTCAAATATTCGATACTTGGTACCAAATTAGTATCAAACTGTTCGTATATATGTCTGTTTACTAATGCTTTAGACTATATCACAAAAGGAGTGATAGTGGTGGAGAAAGTCCAGAAGGGGTGGTTAGAATATATCGTGGTGCGTCAAGACTCAAAAGTGCTAAAGTATAAAATTCAATACTTTTCCGATATGAAAGATCTCATGATAATCCACATAGAGATAGGTCTGTGCACTCCATAATCGTACCAAGAAGTCGTGTTAGATCTCAGCACGACCTCGTCATACGGTGCGCTCCAGAAACTCGGAAGATAGGCGGCGACTCAACTTCACCCAACACGAGGCGTCTCAAATGATCGTATCCACGACATCCACACATAACACCCTAGATAACACCACAGACCAGCATCTCAGCACAGCAAAACCGCACAAACACCACCCTCTCCCTCTCCTTATACGTAGAACAGCAACACAGCACAATGTACCAACCAACCCAAAATCAGATCCTATCCCCCGTCCCCTCATCCGGCTCCTCCCAATACCGTTCCGCGCCCAGCGGAATATCCGTAACAGCCCTCTTCGTCCAAATATGCACCGCCCCATCCACCATCTCCTTCGTCAATCCCTCCACACACCCCTTAAGCGTATAATACGGCTGCCCTTCGATATAGTGCACGATCCTGCTGCCGCAGACTTTGCAGAAGATGCATTTCTTCTCGCGGCCTTGAAATGTAGTTCTGGTCCATGTTTGGAGGTTAGATTGGATGGATTCTGGGAAGGAGAAGGCTGGGAAGATGAGGGAGAGGCCGTAGGTGGATGTGGATTGGAATTTGCATTCTGTGCAGTGGCAGATGTAGATTTTTAGCGGTGCTGGGAGGGGGGTGGTAAAGGTTATTGCGTGGCATTGGCAATGTGCTTGCATTTTCTTAATAGTGGGAGGGTTAGGAGATGAGTTTAGGCGGAGGTTGTGATGTGGTAGTGAGGTTTTGCAGCGAAGGATTATAACGAATTATCGGGTCGTCTTGGGATTATTTGATATACAGTACTTGAGTTGGAGCTATAATCTAACAAAGTCTTGGAGTAATCGTACTCGTATATCAGGATCGAAGGGCGCGTTGACCACAGATGCCACCAGAATATTTCTTAACCCACAAGCTCTGGAGAACACCATGGTTGCGAAAATACAGTCGAGACTCTGGTCATATTGTTAGATGCTACGATGATCACTACTTGTAGCTAGGTACATAGATACCTGGACGGCTTTTAGGCTAGACCAAAAACAGTCAAGCATGAACAACATTCACGTTGTGTCTTCTCGTCCGCATCGTAGAGTCACTGCAAAGTCATGATGGAGTTTGAACTCAAGATACATAGACTAACAGTTGAGACAAAAGATGAGTCCGACTAATCAATTTAGCCTCATGGTGTGTGCCAGTCGCCACGATGACAATCGATGAGTCTTTCTTCGTGTGCACGGCAGGCAGCTATGTGGCGCAAGTCGCTAGCAAGGTGGTTAAGCAACTTCACAGCCTCCACCACCTCCCACAGCGTTAACGACTGACAGTACAATCCCGCACTCGTCTATCACTGCACTTACTCCAACCCTCGTGATGCCATGCTCGAGCTCCGTCTACATATGGACGACCAGCCGGCGTTTAACACTCTACTAAACTCCCCACCACCATTCATCAACTCGTCTTATCACCACGGATACCATCCAAACTATGGCGAGGAGCCCTCCCAAGGCCTTTCTCGACCTGCCCGGCGAGATCAGAAATACAATCTGGAAACACACCTTCGGCGACCTAACATTCCACACCTACTCGCCAGATCACATCGAGAAAGATGCCCGGCGCTTCAGCAACACCCGCTGGTCCACTAGTCTCTCCAGCGTCAACAGACAGGTCCGCCAAGAAGCGACTTCCGCCTTCTCCGACAACCTGACGTTGTACTGTGATTACACTGACCTGTATCGCCTCGATTCGTACCCCGCATTTATCATGCGTAATCTGAGCAAAGTAGTGGCTACCATCAATGTTCCAGACGACGAGGAGGGCTTAGGGAAGATACCCATCGATGACTTGCGCCACAAATGGATGCCCAAACTCCAGGTTCTCACCCTCGTGCCGGAGCAGCCCCTCATCTGTTCACTCAACAGCACAAACCTTCAAGACGACCTCCTCATTCTCCTGAGAGGTGGTTTCGATGAACCCATCTTGAAACAGACTTCCTGTCCACTCGTGTCAGCATCTGCCTATCCGTGCGCGGAAGAGGTGGTCGAAGAAGACAATTTGCGTGTCCTGCGGAAGGTGGAATTATTACGCTCTTGGCAAAGGGTGTGTCTGCGATGGCTCTATGTATGTTGATCAAATCAATCCGAGCAGAACAAAACAAAAGCTCGTGACTAATCAGTGTGATCGCAGCGGTTGGAAGTCGCGCCTCGAACACAGAGGATTCTTACGAGAATGATTAATGTCTCCCAGAGCAGATCCTATCTGTTCGGAGAATGGGTGCCCGTCGAAGAAGTCGTTCTGATGATCGATGAGGTTTCTTATCCTGTGGTGTACTCCGTACGGAAGCGTATGGGCCGGGTGTTGGTGAAGAGCGATGCGAAAATCGAAGTGGTTGAGCGTGAGCTCGGAGATCAGGAGAGGCTGGAAAGAGCTTTGGCGAAGGCATTTGACTGCAAATAGTCAAGGTCGAGGGGTGTTATCCGTGGACCAATGAGGTAAGGGCAACAGATAATGCGAAAGACCCGAGCGAACCATAACCACAAGGAAGAGAAGGGAGGTCACCTGGCGGCGCAGTTTTGATGGTCCAGTATATGTGGTAAGAAGAGGGAAAATTGATCGATTTCCGTATCCATGATCATGCTCCCACCTTTCCAAGCTCCCTCTGCAGTACCATGAATCTAGCGTTCTCCTCCACACTGACACTGGGCTGGACATTATTGCGAGCGGTACGGAAGTCCTCCGTCGTAATCCTAACATCATCCTCATTGGAAACCGCCGCCTTCTTAGGATCAGTACATCGCGTAATAGCCGCATAACCCGCCTGTCTCACAAGGCTCTCCAGATCCGCACCCGAGAACCTTGTACAGCCACGCGCGATCTCCTCCAGCTCAGACCTCCATTCAAAATTCTCCAGCTTCTTGGTCAAAGTCTTCAAGATCTCAACTCTATCATCTTCAGAAGGCAGTCCAACATATAGCAGCGTTTCTAGTCGACCAGGCCGCAACATAGCCGGGTCGATGATATCCGGTCGATTCGTAGCGGCAACGATGTATATCCCCTCCCTGTTTGTGCCTACTCCATCAAGTTCAGTCAAGAGCGTATTGACAACTCTGGAGGATGCTTCGCTCATACTACCATCCCGCCTTGGCACCAGCGCGTCCAGTTCGTCAAAGAATATGATGACTGGCACACTCGACCTCGCACGTGCAAATAGTGTGCGCACCGCTCGTTCAGACTCACCAACGTATTTGTTCAGGAGTTCCGGGCCTTTCACGCTGATGAAGTTGGCGTGTGAGGAGTTGGCGACGGCTTTGGCGAGGAGTGTTTTGCCGTTTCCGGGAGGACCCCAGAGAAGGACACCAGATGAGAGTCGTATGCCGAGTTTCTGGTACAGGTTGGGGCGAATAATAGGTTGAATGAGGGCAGTGTTGAGAGTGCTGATGTGGGTGCTGAGAGCGCCGATGTCGTTGAATGTTGTTGAGGGAATGGTGGCGAAACCTTCGCGAAGGGCGGAGGGTTGGATCTGAGGGAGGGCCGTGAGAAAATCGGATGATCTAATGAGAGATGTAGTTGGTGACAAAGTGGATTTGTTGGCGTGAAGGTGCTTGATCAGTTTTTGAAGACGAGCCAGCTTAGGAGACATAGAGATAGATACCTCTGTTGTGTCTGGATGCATGCCATCAACTTCCATTTCCGACTGATGTTCGCCCTGATTGGTGACAGGAAAACCTGCCTCTTCGAGATTCCTGAGATAGCGCTTGATTGCTACATTGACGGTTGTCGAAACCAGGTCACGGAGGTCAGCTCCAACGCAGCCAGGTGTCCGCCTAGCAAGCATGGCGAAATCGACATCATCGCCCAAGTTCCACTCCCTCGTAAGCGAACGTAAAATCTGTTCTCGAACATGTTCGTTTGGCACCGGCATCATCACCTCCTTATCGAATCTTCCTCCTCGCCGCAGCGCAGGGTCAAGACTATCTGGACGATTGGTAGCAGCTAGTACAACCACAGGCTTGCCGTCTGTTTTGACCAGATCAAGGTCGTCCATACAGGTCAGAAATTGGGCGACAATACGCTTCTCCATTTCACGCTGAGCACTGTCACGTTTTGGTGTTATGGCATCAATCTCGTCGATAAACATTAGACATGGCGCGGACTTCTTTGCTTCCTCAAAGTGCTCTCTCAGAGCTTTCTCTGACTCACCGGACATGCCTGAGACTATCGAGGGGGCGGCTATTGAGATGAAATTGACCTGCATTTCCGCGGCCAGAGCATTGGCGAACATGGTCTTGCCACAACCTGGAGGGCCGTGTAGCAGTATACCGCGGGTTGGTTGGAGCTTTTGGGAGGTGAAGAATTCCGGCTGTAGCATGGGCAGTGCTAGTAACTCCACTAGTTCCTCCGCGATATCGTCGATGCCACCCATATCAGCGAAACTGACGTGCGTGGGAGGTGACTTGTCAATGGCCGGCTTTTCGGTCTTCCTCCTCTTCGGAAGCGACTCGCCATTTGCCTGCCTTTCCCGCTTCGGTGTTGCAACTCCTGTCTTCTGGATCGGCCCGTTGTTCATAGGCCAGACACCGGTGATGCTCTTATTTATTCTGTTGGACTGCCTAACAGGCTCTTCCCTTGCCTGTGGCGTATCGAGCACCTCTTCGTCCTCATTGTCATTGTCATCCACGTCCTCTCCACGTAGCGATTCCAACACTCTTTCCACACTCGCTTCTAGAGCCTGTTTAGGCCGTCGATTAAGGCTCGAGTTTGAATTCCGTATCTCATCGTAGACATCTCTGGACAAGAGAGCGGGCAGCCTTCCGGTATTGGCATCGGCGTATTTTTCTCGTTCGTCCAGTATCTTCCGCACTATTTGGTACACCTCTTTGTCCAATGCCGAGCTAAGAGATTGCCGTCCACCTCGATGCCGATGCGCCATTCCTCATGGAGATTGCGATTTGGGAATGGCACTTGCGGTTGCTAAATTGATCGTCGGTGGGCGTGCGGAAATAATTTTCAGTTTCTTGTAAATTTACAGTGTCGGACAAGAATTGCCCTGTACCGAATTTGAGTTAAGCTTCACACCCCACCATTTTAGTGGCTTCATAGTTGCGGTTAGATGCGTCAATGTGCATGTGTGTGGATGAATGTCAGGCTCGCCAGCATCCAATTTCACTTGCGTTGTGTTGCAGATTGTTGTTTTGGTGATCTTGATCATCTTTTGATTAAAAATCGTAAAGGTGACATAGGCTGCTATTGGATGTTGGCACTGAAGTACATCATATCACAAGTACAATTGGAATCATCTACAGAAGAAAGCGTGGGCAGAGGACTATCGGCCATGTACGTATTGTCACGGAGTTCGTGTTCGTTCGATGGCTCGCATCTGTTTGTGCAACTACAGTACAGAGCTCGAGGGTATTAGGAACAAACGTGCACAATGCATTCAAGATCGCGATTTTACTAATCAAAAAGTTAGGGTCGATCCATCCATCGGTACTGGCCGATGTTGATCTCCGACTGCTCATTAAATGCTAAGTATAGGTCTGTGGATCATAACAAAGAATTAGCATCGGAGATATCGTGAAATGGATCGAGCACGGAAGAAATTAGAAGGTCTTTGTTACAGAAGAGAACAAGGGTTTGACACATGATCATCTTCATCATGCAATGAAATGAAGCATTGACCCTGCCCACGTGGCATCATCGGGACTTGCGATGGATACCTTGCAGCGAACGTCTCACCCTTGTATGGCAGCAGTTGGCACAGGTGTATCCTATCCAGTTAGGGTTCGAGGGCTGAATACCTGGTCAAGTAATCGATAAGGCTATTGCCTTGCCTTGCCTAGTGCTAGAAGGCAAGTCTTTGCATGAAATATGGGAAGATGTTTGAACAACAAGGTATATGGTTAAAGGTACATACGTAGTCTTTCAAAAAAAAATCTTGTCGTTGAGAGAGAAAAATAAAGCGCTATTTCAACCCATGGTAGCACGAGCAAAAGATAGCAAAATAGATACAAGTCTTGGTAGGGCATTTTCCATTGCAGACATCGCATCATAATAAGAAGTGTACAAAACGTTGAATTCCACCGAATCTTCGAAGCTCCCATGTTTCCGCCTTGAAACCCCTGCTATGCATATTCATCATATCCTGTTCCTTCCTATGCAGGAGAAAACGTCTATGCCAAATCGCAGCCCCAGATGCCGTCGAAGAGAGCGCATCCAATCTTGGTGTATGATGTGGAGGACAGGATGTCGGCGTGACCAGTCTGGCCTTCGTAGTCCCAGCCTGCAGACATGCTGCTGCAGATTCCGTTGAGACCTGGAAGAGATGGAACTTCACACAGCCAGCCACCAACAAAGACGTTCTCGAAGTTGCTGGCATCACCTGGGGCAAGAACCTGGGCCATGGAGCCGGGGTTAAGCTCGTGGACCATCGAACCTTTGCTGTCTGTCACAGTCTTGAGAGCGTTGGCCTGGAGCGTATCACTCTCAGTCAAGGCACCCAAACCCATCTTGGATCGCCATTCACTGACGACGCTCATGTAGCCGCCGTTGCTGCTGCTTGAGCTGGACGAAGCGGTAGCGGTAGCTTGGGCTGCTGAGGATGCAGCGGCAGTCGACTGCGCAGCGTGAGTGGCAGCGGCAGTTGTGGTGGCAACTGGTGCTGAAGTTTGGACGGCAGCAGTTGATTGACCGCCCCAGGTCCATTTGTTGTTGCTGTCAGCGGTGACAGTTGTGAATGCGGTGGCATAGGCAGTTTCAGTAGCGACAACTCGTGCATCGTCATTGTCACCTCCGTGGTTCCAGTAATGGCCCTCACCCCAAGGTGCAGCCAGCGCAGATCCGGCGATCGCGAGGATGGAGAGAGTCTTGAATGAATGCATTTTGATTGGTGCGAAGAGATGTGTCTGAAAGAATTCGGACTCGGTTATTGGAAGATTCGTTGATTGTTTGAGAGAGTGTCACTGAACAAGGCAGTAAGGAGTGTATGGTCCCGAAGGATAAATGAATGTGGTTGAGAGAGAGTGAGAGAGAACGACAAAGTCACAGACTTGTTCAAATGTACAGCAAGGCCCAGCTTGGATGATTGGGAAAAAGAGAGTAGATAAAGAAGATACAAAGAGATCAATTATAGTGCCGGTCAGGGGCTGACGCCTCGTGTGGACGTTTAAAATGAGTGGTCCGAAAACGATCAAGCCTCAAACCTCCTGAGCGAATCCGCGAAGAGCAGGGGTACGTGGAGAAAGGTTGTTTGACACTTGTGGGGATAAAGTGCGAGTCAGTGGCGCCGCCTTGAAACGAGCGTCCCATGAACCGCTTGGTTGTGTATCACCACGACCGCGTGTGCGTTTTCAGCGAACAAAGACCAGCAGCTTTGGTGACGTTGTGACAAACGCGACAAGTGACACGCTCGTGCTCTTGATGCGCTGCTTTCGGTTTCATCCGATACGGTTCGTGAGCCCGGTGGTACGATGAAGGAGTGCTTGAGCTGCATCACCATGTCAGCGCCTTGCCTGGGGCGTGTCAGAAATCCACACGCTCAGACATCATATCCGTTCTTAGTCGTGATGAAAATTGGCTCGGCAGAGTCTTGTTTGCATCGTACCCAGCACGTTTTGTTTGTTAGCTCTGCTGTTGGAAACGATGGTGAGATGGAGTGGACCCGGTCAGCTAGGCAAAAAGCAGCCACGACAGGGGTATCGAATGGTTTTTCTCCCTGTAAGGGGGCATCCATGTTGTGTTTGGAGGGGCCGGACTCAACCTTGGGCATCTCTTACTTTCTCCGGTCGCACTCAAAATCTATCACTACGTTCGTGGGGTTCACGCTTGGGATGACAGTTTGTCCAACATACGACAGAATCTCGAAGAGGACCGTGCCTGTGCATACTTGAAACGCGACAGGAAATCCTGCCTGGTTTCGAGGCCGTCTTCCGAGATTTTCCTTCCTGTGATTCGAACCATGACGGGCCGTTCGAGTTTGATCAGCACTACTGCCCTTGGTTCCTGATCTGCACCGGGAAGTTGTTGCAATGTAGAAGGAGGAAGATCAAGCTCAGCAACTTTCTCTTCGGATCTCTGAAGTGTCATACTGCAGGATACTCCGTAGCTGGAGCCTCATGGAAACACCTCTGGTATGCAGTGCTTGGTATCCCGGTCCATTTCTAATTGCCATCGTATTCGAAGACTTGTGCTCACTGTCAGGCGGGGCTGCTGGATATTGCCATGCTGTCTGGGTTTGTGCATCATCGCTTGCGAACTTTCTGCTTACGTGCGCAGACCAATTTCATACTACATGACCAACGTCGATGGCTTGCGCTCAAGCAGGAAATGATGTAAACATTGCTTCCTTGTGCCCCGCTGCATCCAATACAGTATACAAGAAGTTTACTTGGCAAGAACTATTATGATTTGGATATTGGCAACTTTCTTGTCATAGAAGACTTTATCATCCGTATCGAGCATCAGAAGGGTGTCTAGCAATTTCGTGTGTCTCGAATTCGAAAAACGTGGGAGTCGTGTAATCAGGTTCTCATTTCACATCATCGTCGCTCATCATTCTCCCTCTTGTTGTGCAATTTCCCCTCATACTACTGCCATCCTCGCAACCCCAAGACCTGCCACAACCGCTGCAGCTGCAGTGTAGACAGCACCTGTACACCTGGCGGCAGCAACCGCAACACCTGCTTGCACCAACCCTTGTGTGGCTGTTGTACCTGCGCTTCCAAAGCTATTGCACTGACCGCTCTGTAGATCATAGCACCCTCTTGAACTCAGACTACTGCATATCGCGGCTGCACTACTAATGACCGTCCCCGAGCTGCCTGATTGTGTCAGACCTTGTGAGCCCAACCCCGACACCGTCACTCCAATTGTTCCCGCCAATGAGCTGAGGCATGCTTGGCTTGCTGATGAGCATAACGTGTAAGCGCTGAGGCAGGCTTGCGAATTCGAGTATGAGGTCGGAATCGCTATGAAAGGATAGTATTGGTTTGCGACTGTTGAATATCCTGCAGGCACTGTCACTTGCGCAGTTGCGTCCGTCGATGAGGATGGTTGTGTTGTGCTTCCACCTAACACATACGGTGTGGTTGAGCTGCTACCCTGTATAGTCGAACCTCCCAGGGCACCTGTACAGACTACTCCGGTTGGACAGCATGCTGCATTACCGCTCTGGTCCCGTGTACAGACAGCAGTGGTCGGACAACACACAGCAGAATTGACAGCAGTACACTGCACAAGCCCGCTTGAGCATGCGTTTTGTCTTTTCAGCAAAAACAGCGGATTCGGATCCCGGGGCGAAACGTTTTCGAAGGGTTGAACCGCGGGCTCGACTTCCACTGCTGATGAAGCTTTGCTGTAGAGAGTGCAGATGATCGACAGCAGCGCCAAAGCGCGCATCTTCTGATCTGTGGTCAGACACACAGACGTGTCCAGTGGTGCCTCTGTATGTCCGTACTTTGCGCGATATGTCTGTGCTAACACCCAATATCTATTGGTGAGGATGGTAAGGTCTTGTCAGGAGTGTTCGATTTGTAGCAGAAGGAGTTTTGCTGATGTCGAGGTCAAGTCGAAACCAAGCGGGTTGCATGTTCATCGATGTCAGACGTAATGGCATGGTACTGCAACTTAGATCTGTTGCCGGGCACCGATCTCACGCTACTCTCCTTCGAGTCTTGCTCTTGGCTCTTTGCTTCAAAAATCTCAACTATGAACTCTTGTTCCTTCATTCCACTGCTATGACACCCTATTTGACAAATACACAAGTTATGTCCTTGACGGACACGAGAAGAGTGTGAACGATACGATCTCCCTCTGGCATCCTGCAACTTTTCCTCGTAGTTTATGTGAGCACATCCCTATACGATCATTGACCATTGCACCAATCCGGCCGCTCTGGTTCATCCTCAAAGCCAATGTGACAGTTATCCCATCGTTAGGTAAGCACAACCACTCTTCTATGCGATTGTATATGATGAATACCATTCTGCAATTCGGATTCTATAGTGAAGACGCAAAAGCATGTATTACCTGATACAATTGAACAAGACCTGCTGTCTTTATTCCACCTTGTGTCGACTACGCTGACAATTGTGGTGAAGGTCGGAGTAATGATAATTGCGTCTCTTTCGAAGCTCTCGACTTGGTATTTAAAGACTGGACGCTACTGAACTAAATACTCTCTCTTCCTCTCGGTCGCGATCAAGCATTGGGTCATCGTAGCTGTAGTAAAATGTTGAAGCGAAATGGATGTTCTTCATTCTTTTGCTCTTCCTTGCCGCGCAATACTCTATTGTATCTTGAAACCCCACAATAGCTACTGTACGCTCCGCACGGGCAAGGCCTCAAGCCTTTCCCAGCTCGTCATCGGACTTTCGGCACCCATTCTTAAGCAGACTTCTTGTACCAAGTACACATCGCACCCCATCGAGATACTACGCATCCGCCAGCTGAAGCAACATAAAGTATCAGCATTAGAATCCAGTCTTCATCAGTCCATCATGCTGTGATCCATAAGTCACCACAAACAAGCACAAGCTCCAGCTCCAGCTCGCCTTTAATATGCCTCCACGGCTATCCCTCCGTCCGTCGCACCTGCAGCAATGCTGCCTTCAAGCTCAACGTAATTATTCCTCGGCTTCGACGCCCACACTTCGAACGGCTCTATTCTTTCCTGGCCATGGCGTCCAGAGAAAAGGTATGCTCGGACCATGGCTTGAGGCATTTCCGAAAACCTGTAAGCCGTTTGTGGAAGAGATGGACGAGATACTAGGTGTCAAATTATCAGAGACAATCGAGGAAGGTCCTCCATCGGTGCTGGATAAGACGCAGAATGCGCAGCCCGCGATTATGGCCACGTCTGTGATGATACTGAGAGTATTAGAAAAAGAATTCGGCTTTAAGACAGATGAAAGAATTAACGTGACTCTTGGACATAGCTTGGGAGAGTATGCAGCTCTTGTGGCTGCCGGATACCTTGACTTCGACTTTGCCCTTAAAATCGTGCGGAGAAGGGGTGAAGTCATGGCGGAATGTACCAGGAAGGCGAGAGAAGAGACTGGAGAGAATTTTGGCATGATGGCCCTTGTCTGTGAACCGGATTCACTTGACGCACTCACCTTAGCGGTCAACGAATGGTTAGCTTACGATTCGGAGGGCACGAGAGATGATTCAAGTGCCACTCCGGCGATCAGGCAGGTAACGTTGGCGAACAAAAACTCCAGAAATCAGATTGTACTCAGTGGCAGCTTTCAGCGAATACGAGAACTTTTGACACATATTCGAGAATTTGGAGGACACGACCCGCGAGCAGTTGAGCTTAAGAGTCGAAGTGCCTTTCACAGTCCCATCATGAAACCGGCTTTTGACTACATGAAGAAGGTCATGACCCCAGACGTTGTACACTGGCCTGGGAAGATGCCCAGCATAGCAAATGTGACGGGTTTACCGTTCGATTCTGCCGACAATTTACGCAAGAATCTTTCCCGCCAAGCCATCGACACAGTGCTCTGGTGGGATTCGATCAAATATCTACATGAGAAAGCAGGGACAAAGCGATGGCTAGGACTAGGCCCCGGGAAGGTCGGCAGAAATCTTGTCAGCAAAGAAGTCGGTCGAAGTGGTGCAAAGGGTGGTGGTGTATGGTCAATATCTGAGCCACGCGAGGTGGAGGAGACGATCAAGGCACTTGATCAAACCGAGTCTGAGGCCACTCGGTAAATTGTGGGCAACTCCAAGTTGGCGTACCACGTATCCGTTGGTGAGGATACCTCCTGGCTGTTGCTCGAGCTCTACGACGATGATGGTGTTCAAATGCCTTCAAGCTCGCCATACGTGAATTCTCCACCACCTATGTGTTCTTTGTGTTTCCAATGAACATCTCAGATCCCAAGAGGGCACTTCGTTCATCCCAGCTGTCCAATTGCTGCGAATCTTCGATGAACAATATCACTTCGTACGTGGCATTACATCAGATACAACGCTGCGCTCGAGCCATAGCAGCCTGGAACGTCTCCTTGTTGTCCAATTCCTTGTTGACGCTCTCAATAACAGTCGGTTCCTTACTCAAAACTCGTCTTAGTCCAATTTGCGGCGCATACACTACTGGATGTGAAACAACTTCTTCCAGTAATAGAACATCGCCTGCAGACACCCACGTGTTCTGCCAATTCTTCTGGGTTTTTGGTTGAGACATATTGATCTGTCTCTCAATTACTTGCCAAGTGACAGCATCCAAACACAATGCCTACCACACACATCAGCAAGGTCCTGGACAGGTATCTGCAGAACTTACATATAAATTCTTCAAGTATAACTTCTGCACAGCGGATTTTGTCTTCAGCACCGAGTGAAGCCTAAACTTGCAACGATCATGCGCCTTCTCAACCTTCTCACCAGCAAATTTCTCACTTGCCATAAGTCGAAGCCAAGCCTTATCAAAACCACCCTTCAACAAATCAACCAACCTCGTATCCTTGTTCACATCCAGTGTCGGCACTATCGTCCAAGCATTCTTCTGTGGCCAAAACTCCAACATCCTCAATGAAGAGCACCAGTTCACCCACCCATCATCGCCAGGTCTCCGCCAATGCGGTGTTGTCGATATGAATCTAGTCACATTCTTCATCAGAAGAGGTGATGCAAACGATATGTTCGTGCCATAATGCACGACTGTCAAGTTAGACCGAAATACAGGAAGCGCTTCCCTCCTTATCTGTCGACAAGTGATAAGAATGCTGGTCTTGCTCTTGAAATCGTCCGCAACGGCTTCTATGCCGCGTTCCTGCCAGTCAAGCTCTACAACTCCAGAAAAGAGAATCCGATAAATTAGATAGCGCAGTTCTGGCGCCAAGTCAAGGAACGAAATATGTTGGCGCGAACTGCTCATTTGCAAATCGGAGAATGATCAGGCAGCAACGCTGCAGAATCGCGAGGATCAAGGACGACAACGCAATGCAACGCGGCAAAAATGGAGGATGTACAAAAAACCCAGAAGAGGTGTTATGTGCATGCAAAATGGCAGAATATCTGGAGTAAGAGCCGATCTTCATGAGACAGTACTTAAGGTGAAATCGAGGGACAGAACCACTTGAAATGTCTCAGGCGCCAAGACTTGAACCGAGACTTTCGGAACGACGTTATTCCGGCTTCAGCATACTGTAATCCGATATCTAGAAAAGGATTAGCACAAATGAGTCCGTGCAATTCAAAACAAAAATGGTGTCCGGTCCATGGCATGTACAAACGATATGTGCGAAGGCTTTCACAAGCAGGATATTCATTTTCTGGTAATGCAGCGACAGACGGTGGTATAGAAGAGATGCGATGTTCTTTTATCATAAGGGTCAACTCCGTAAGATGAAATTCAATTTCTAGGCTGCGAGCGGAGTTCTACGGTGTGGTTGAAGAGCTGTCGTGTCCTCGAATACGTACCGATTTGCCAAGCATCACATCAACAATGTTTGCAAATGTGCAATAAGACGGGCAGCAACTGATAGACAAGTTCACTTAGAATTCTATGCTACTGCAAACTTGTACCATTACCTGGATACGTATTTTCGTTTTGAATTGCACGGACTCATTTGTGCTAATCCTTTTCTAGATATCGGATTACAGTATGCTGAAGCCGGAATAAC
>Ga0181465_100023_pt1 | contig 31790 bp, 27 predicted proteins | sample InSIn3gowninarea_FD_119076 | JGI IMG/M metagenome (GOLD analysis project Ga0181465, IMG submission 119076) | Clean room microbial communities from NASA Spacecraft Assembly Facility at Jet Propulsion Laboratory, Pasadena, California, USA -... ... | reverse complement strand
GCTAATCCCGCATAAACCATAGACAAAAAGGAAAGAATTATCCGGGCCTACCGGTTAAAGTAGCGGAAGTAACTATTTATCTTCATTTTAAGAACCCCGTAGATAGCTTCTTTAATAATACCTTTACTTATTTTAGAAATCCCTTTCGTGCGGTCGGTAAAAATGATGGGTACTTCTTTAATTTTAAAACCAAATTTATAAGTTAAAAATTTCATCTCAATCTGAAAGGCATAACCAATAAACCGGATTTCGTCGAGGTTAATGGTTTCGAGCACTTTACGGCGGTAGCACTTGAAACCGGCCGTAGCATCTTGGATGGGCATTCCGGTTACTAACCGCACGTAGGCACTGGCAAAATAACTCATGAGCACCCGGTTCATGGGCCAGTTTACCACGTTTACTCCTTGAATGTAACGGCTCCCAATGGCCAGGTAGTAACCTTCGCGGTGGCAGGCATCGTACAGGCGCGGCAAATCGTTGGGGTTGTGCGAAAAGTCGGCGTCCATTTCAAAAATATAATCGTACCCGTGCGCCAGCGCGTATTTAAAACCATGAATGTACGCCGTACCCAGTCCCAGTTTCCCGGTGCGCTGTTCTAAAAATAAGCGGTCATGAAACGCGTATTGTAAGCTTTTGACAATGGTAGCGGTGCCATCCGGAGAATTATCATCAATGATTAAAACGTGAAAAGGAGTAGTAAGGGAAAGTACACTGCGGATAATGTCTTCAATATTTTCTTTTTCGTTGTAGGTAGGAATAATAACAAGCGAATTCTTCATGGCCCGGCAAAGATAGTAAAAACCCCAGGAAACGGAATTTCACCTATTTGAATATATTTGCGGTTACCAAACCGGGTAGATTTTTTACTGCTTCCGTACTTTATACCATTCTGGAGAGTAATCCAAAACTATGATTAAACAAAAAGCTGTTTTTCTAGACCGCGACGGCGTGTTAAACGTGGAGCGCGGCGATTATACCTATTTACCCGAGGATTTTATTCTGGAGGAGAAAGTACCGGAAGCCTTAGCCTTATTAAAAGAAAATGGATTTTTACTGATCGTGGTCACGAACCAAGGCGGTTTGGCGAAAGAATTATTTACGCGGGCGCAAATGCAGGCTTGCCACCAGAAACTCCAGCAAAATTGCAATAACCTGATTGATGCCATCTATTACGCCGCGGCGCACCCAACCGTATCGGCTTCCTTGGCCCGTAAACCCGATTCATTAATGCTGGAAAAAGCCCTTGCTAAATACAACATTGCCCCGGAAATTTCCTGGATGGTGGGTGACCAGCTCCGCGACATGCAGGCGGCCGAAAAAGCAAAAGTACCCGGCATTTTAGTCGGGCCACACCCAGCCGGAACCTACCCCAGGCAGTTTAAGAATTCATGGGCGGCAACGCAGTTTATCGTTAACCAAAAATAAAAAAACCGGCCTGAGCCGGTTCTTTCGTATCCTGAAAAAGCGTGAAAACGATTAAATTCTATTTTTTCAATCGCGGTAGTAGCCTTTACCATTTGGGAAGCGGGGCTTTTTACAACATTCAACTTAGTGTAAGCCGGACAAGGCACGGATCTGCACGAGCTTAACCCTACTAAGCAAACGGCGCCGACAACAAGTAACTTTTTCATGTATAATTTTCAGTATCTTTATATAATGCAAAAATAGTTAAATAAGCTTTACATTATAAAATAAACGAACACTTTTATTTTCTATTGTTTATAACCCAATATTTTTAACATTGAATCGCTGTCCTGCTCATCCGCAAACATCCTGGTTTTTAAATGGCCGTTTTCGTCGCGGTCGATAATCACATGACGCGGCGCCGGAATTAAGCAGTGCTTAATGCCGCCGTAACCGCTCAACGATTCCTGGTACGCGCCCGTATGAAAAAAGCCGATGTATAAAGGTTCTTTCTCGTCGGGGGCAATAGTGGGTAAAAACACCTGGAACGAATGCGTTTCGGAGTTATAATAATCCTGGCTGTCGCAGGTAAGGCCGCCGATTTGTACCCGCCGGTACCCTTTGTGCAGGTGGTTAATGGCCAGTAAAATATACCTCTGACTTAAAGCCCACGAATCCGGTAGGTTGGTAATAAACGAGCCGTCAATCATGTACCACAACTCTTTATCGTTCTGTAGTTTTAAATCCAGAATCGAATAAATATTAGCGCCGCTTTCGCCAACGGTAAAAATGCCAAATTCCGTAAAAATATTAGGTTCCGGCACGCCTTCGGCCTGACAAATGCGCTGGATGGTGCGCAAAATCTCTTCTACCATGTACCGGTAATTATACTCCGACTGAATCGACGTTTTAATCGGGAAACCGCCGCCAATATCAATGCTGTCCAGTTCGGGGCAAACCTTTTTTAGTTCGCAGTATTTATGCACGAACCGGCTTAACTCCGACCAATAATACGATGTGTCTTTAATGCCGCTGTTAATAAAATAATGCAGCATTTTTAATTCAAACTTCGGATCATCCTTGATTTTGGTCAAATATAAATCTACCACGTCGTTGTAGCGGATGCCTAAACGGGAGGTATAAAATTCAAATTTTGGTTCTTCGTCGGAAGCTACCCGAATGCCTAAGCAGCATTTTTCATTTACGTGCTCTTTGTAGTAATCAATTTCCGACAGGTTATCCAAAATCGGCACAACGTTGTAAAATCCGTCGTTAATTAATTCGGCGATGTAACTTTTGTATAATTCGCGTTTAAAACCGTTGCAAATCACGTAACGGTCTTTGGTCAGTTTTCCTTTTTCGTACAAGGCCCGGATAATCGGAATATCGTACGACGACGAAGTTTCGATGTGAATATCATTTTTCAGGCCTTCTTCCAGCACAAATGAAAAATGCGACGATTTAGTACAGTAGCAATAGGTGTACGTACCTTGGTAGTTCAGCTTTTCCATGGATTCCCGGAATAGCTTTTTCGCTTTCTGAATCTGCGAACTAATTTTAGGTAAATAAGTAATTTTAAGCGGTGTACCGTATTCTTTAATGATTTCGAGCAGCGGAATGCCATTAAAAATCATTTGGTCATCTTCTACGTGAAATTCTTCGGTGGGGAAATCAAATGTTTGGTTTATTAAATCGATGTATTTATCCATGCTGGGTTTAACTCTTCGCGGGCGATGTAAAATTGTTTGTATTTTACCATCTTTGCAAAAGATTGTTGTGTTAACAAATGAAAAACATTAAACTCATTGAGGTACGTTCCGAGCTGGGCGCCGGTACTCGCGGGGCGAGCATGGGCATTGATGCTTTGAAAGTGGCCTGCTTGAATAAACAATCGGATTACTTTAAGCGTTTCAATTCTACGGAAGTTGCTAACTTAAATTACGTACTTTTCGACCGCAATTTATTTCCGTTTGCCAAATACATTGATTCTATTTTAACGGTACAGAAAAGCATTGCCTCCACGGTGCATCAAACCATGGAACAAGGCATGTTTCCGCTGGTTTTAGCCGGCGATCACTCCAATGCGGCCGGCACCATAGCGGGTATTAAAGCCGCTAACCGCCACAAAACCTTGGGCGTGATTTGGATTGATGCCCACGCGGATTGCCATTCGCCGTATACCACGCCCTCCGGTAATATGCACGGCATGCCCTTAGGAATGGCTTTAAACGAAGATAACCTGTGCTGCCAGGTAAATAATCCGGACCCCGAAACTTTGTTTTTCTGGAACGCCCTGAAAAGAGTGGGTGGGGCAGGCCCTAAATTGAAACACGAGCATTTGGTGTACGTAATGGTGCGCTCCACGGAAGAACCGGAAAATACTTTAATGCAGCAACATGGTATTAAAAATTACAAGTACGCGGAGTTCAACGAAAAAGGCCCGCAACTCGTGGGCCGGGAAGTACTGGCACGCTTAAAAGATTGCGACCTGATTTACGTATCGTTTGACGTGGATAGCCTGGATCCTAAATTTTCGCGGGGTACGGGCACGCCGGTAGCCATTGGTTTATCGGTTACCCAAGCGCAGGAATTATGTTATACCTTGTGCCAAAGCCCGAAGGTTTGTTGTTTTGAAATGGTTGAAATTAACCCGATGCTGGATATTAAAAACACGATGGCCAAAAACGCCTTTCGGATTTTGGAATCCGCCACCGAAGCCATTTTAAATCAATCAAAGGCAACTAAAATTTAAACAAGGCGGTACCCAAGCGTACATTTTTTTGAACGGTAGTAATTAATAAGCCTGCATGAATACAATTATCTATTTGTCATGCTGCAGCATGACAAATAGATAGATGGAAGATAACAGCGTGAATTTTTGCTGTTTTACCCAGTACCCATAAAAATTATTGTTTTTATATGATGGAATTACAACAAGCCATTGCGCAAAGTATTAGTCAGGCGCTGCAAAGTTTATACAATATAGCCGTAGATGCAGCCGCTATTTTACTGCAACCTACCCGGAAAGAATTTGCCGGTACTTTTACTTTCGTTACTTTTCCTTATACTAAAGTTATCGGTAAAACGCCGGATATTATTGGGGTAGAACTAGGTAAATACCTGAAAGAAAATACGGCTGAAGTGTATAGTTACAACGTAGTAAAAGGTTTTTTAAACCTGGAAATCGACGATGTTATTTGGGCCAGCGTATTCCAGCAATTAGCCGCTAACCCGGATTTTGGTTACGCCAAAACTAAAAAAAGCAAAGTAGTGGTGGAGTACTCCTCGCCCAATACCAACAAACCTTTGCACCTGGGGCATTTACGCAATAATTTCTTAGGTTACTCGGTGGCCGAAATCTTAAAAGCCAACGGCCACGAAGTAGTCAAAGTAAATCTGGTCAACGATCGGGGCATTCATATCTGTAAATCCATGCTGGCTTACCAACTTTACGGGCAAAACGAAACGCCGGAAAGTGCGGGTATAAAAGGCGATCATTTGGCGGGTAAATACTACGTGCTCTTTGATAAAGCTTATAAGTCGGAGATTGACGAACTAATAGCGAGCGGCATGGCAGCGGATAAAGCCAAAAAAGAAGCTCCTTTAATGCGCCAGGCCCAGGACATGCTGCAACGCTGGGAGCAGGGCGACGAAGCCACTATTCAGCTTTGGCAGCAAATGAACAATTGGGTGTACGCGGGTTTTGCCGAAACCTACCAAAACATCGGGGTAGATTTTGATAAGTTCTACTACGAATCGCAAACCTACTTACTGGGTAAATCTACGGTAGAAGAAGGCTTAGCGAAAGGTGTATTTTTTAAAAAACCGGACGGCTCCGTGTGGGTTGATTTAGCCGCCGAAGGCCTGGACGAAAAATTGGTGCTACGCGCCGATGGCACTTCGGTGTATATTACCCAGGATTTAGGCACCGCCGAATTAAAATATCAGGATTTTAGCTACGATTCCTCAATTTACGTAATTGCCGATGAGCAAAATTACCACATGCAGGTGTTGCAGGCAATTCTTAAAAAATTAGGGAAGCCCTACGCCGATGGCATTCACCATTTATCGTACGGCATGGTAGATCTGCCTTCGGGCAAGATGAAATCGCGGGAAGGAACCGTAGTAGACGCCGACGAACTGGTAGCCGAGATGATCGAGACGGCGCACCGGCAAACCGACGAACTGGGCAAAATTGAAGGATTTACCGAGGTTGAAGCGCAGCAATTATATCACACATTGGCCATGGGCGCGCTCAAGTATTTTCTGCTGAAAGTAGATCCGAAAAAGCGCATGCTGTTTAACCCGGAAGAATCCATCAGCTTTATTGGCAACACCGGACCGTTTATTCAGTACACCCACGCCCGGATTGCCGCCATTTTGCGCAAAGCGGCCGAGTTAAACATCCCCACCAATTTAGAAGCTTATGCTACCGTTCAGTCGTTTCACGAGACCGAACGGGAAGTAATTACCCAATTGGCCAGTTTCCCGAACGTGGTGCAGGAAGCCGCCAATTTGTACGCGCCTTCGGTAGTGGGGCAGTACGCCTACGAACTGGCTAAAGGCTATAATCGCTTTTACACCGAAGTTTCTATTTTCCAGGAAACTGATCCGGCGGCTTTAAGCTTCCGGGTGACTTTATCGAAAATGGTAGCCCAAGCCCTAAAACGAGGTATGCGCTTGTTAGGCATTGAGGTACCGGAGCGCATGTAACTTTAGATACTAGACAATAGATACAAGATATTAGACATTAGATTTTATTGGCGCTTAATTGCCTCGTCTACTAACTGGCGCCAGTGTTCAGCGTAACGTCCCTTGGGCCTAAGAACACAGGTCAGGCTCTCGACTGACACATACGGAAATATTTAAATTTTTAAAATTTTAGGACGTTAAAAAAGCAAAACGTAGCTTAGCTTGTTAAACAAATTAGCTTGTTAAATAAATATGAAACATTTAAGTATATTCCTGTTAATGCTGGTACCATTTGGTTGTCAGCAGGCCAGCAAGGCCAAAGAGCAAACCACCGTAAAAACCACCAATACTATGGAAACAACAACGGAACACGTAGAGGGTAACAAACCATCGGTTTACGATTTTAGATTTAAAACTTTGCAGGGCGCAGAAATCAACCTGAACGAATTTAAAGGCCGCAAAATGCTGCTGGTTAACGTTGCTTCGGAGTGTGGTTTTACCCCGCAATACAAAGAGCTGCAGCAACTCTACGATCAGTACGGCACTAAAGTAGTAGTTATTGGTTTCCCGGCTAATGATTTTGGGGGTCAGGAACCCGGCTCTAACCAGGAGATTGCCTCTTTCTGCGAAAAAAACTACGGCGTTACTTTTCCGGTAGTTGAAAAAATTGCGGTAACCGGCCCCGAGCAACACCCTTTGTACCAATATTTGTCCAGCAAAGCCTTAAACGGCGTTACGGATGAAGCTCCTTCTTGGAACTTCTGTAAATACCTGATTGATGAGACTGGCAAAGTAGTGCAGTTTTTCCCTTCTAAAGTAGCTCCCCTGAGTTCCGAATTAATTGCCGCCATCCAGAAGTAAAAAATTAAAAGTTTGGCATCCTCTTCTATCAGTAAGTCGCCGGGCAAAGTAAAAGCCTGGATGGCGGCATTTCGGCTCCGGACTTTACCTTTGGCTTTAGCCAGTATGGGCATGGGCAGTTTTCTGGCGGCCGCCCAAGGTAAATTTAACCCGCCCATCGTTATCTTATGCGCACTTACTACCGTACTACTCCAAGTTTTGTCTAACCTGGCCAACGATTACGGCGATACGCAGCACGGGGCCGATAGCCCGCACCGCGAAGGTCCGAAACGCGCCGTACAAGCCGGCATTATAATGGCCACCGAAATGAAAAAGGCCATTTATCTAACGGCTTTTTTAAGTTTAGTATCCGGAATAGGGTTGTTGTTCTTGGCTTTTGGCACGAGTGGCTTTTACCTTTTTCTTACTTTTCTGATTTTGGGTTTGCTGTGTATCTGGGCGGCCGTTTCGTATACGGCCGGCAAAAATCCGTACGGCTACGCCGGATTGGGTGATATTGCGGTATTTGCTTTTTTTGGCTTGGTTGGAGTGCTGGGTACTTACTTCCTGCAAACCGGCGAATTGTCCTGGGACTTGTTCTGGCCGGCCGCCAGCCTGGGCTTTTTTTCGACGGGGGTGCTGAATATAAACAACATTCGGGATATCCGGTCGGATGAACTGGCCGGTAAAAAATCCATTCCCGTGCGCTTGGGGCCGCGACGCGCCCGGATTTATCATTGGTTTTTGTTAGTAGGAGGATTAGTTTGTTCCGTTATTTACGTGCTGCAGCATTACCAGAGTTCCTGGCAGTTTTTGTTTTTGTTAACCGCACCTTTGTTTTTTAAAATTGGCGCGCAAGTATACCAGTTACAGCAACCCGCCCAGTTAGATCCATATTTAAAACAGATGGCCCTGAGCACCATGCTGTTTGTTATCCTGTTCGGCATTGGACAAATCATAATATAACGTGAGTTGGAGATAAAAAAGAATATAGTAGCAAAGCAGCTATCCCACTCATTTTGTCATTCTGCAAGAATTTTATCGGTTACCTACTAATTAGATTCTTCCAGAATGACTTGAACCAACCGGAGAAAGCAGAATAACGTAATTTTACTTCTTACGAGCACAGCAAGCGGTCGTCGGTATAGTCGCATGCATATAGCGAACGCACGTTAATTTAAAAAGTATATTTGGCTGGCGCTGAACACTTAATTGATCATCCATAAAAATAATTGCCCGCGAAACACCGTGTTTCGCGGGCAATTATTTTTTAATTTTTTAACTATTCTCCGGTTTGTGGTGGCTGAGCAACTTCCGAAGTTGGCGACTGACCTTCGGGTTTCGCGCCTTGATTCATGGTAAACCGCGGTTTGGGTTTATAAGGCTCCTTCGGTCGATCCTGGGCGTTCTCGGCAACTGGTTTTCGTGGCGGATGCTTGGGTCTTCTTGTTTTTGGTGCCGAAGCATCCGCTGATTTTGTTGCCGGACTGGCTGGTTTTTGAACGGGCTTTTTCCGGGATTTATTTCGTGATCGGTCCTCTTCCCGGTGTTTGTTGGGTTCAAAGGCCGGGCCGGGCCCAACTTCTTCCGGATTTTCCAGCTTAGGTATTTCCCGCTCAATTAAACGCTCGATGCGCTTTACCCGCACCTGGTCTTTTTCGTTGATAAAGGTAATGGCGGTACCCGTGGTAGAAGCCCGGGCGGTCCGGCCAATCCGGTGAATGTAATCTTCGGCGTCCTGGGGCACATCGTAATTTAAAATATGGCTGATATTATCAATGTCGATGCCCCGGGACATAATATCGGTAGCCACTAAAATTTGAAATTGCTTGTTCCGGAAACCTTGCAAAGTAGCTTCCCGTTCGTCCTGGGTACGATCCGAAGTAATGCCTTCGGCCTTGTGGCCCATTTTCTGTAAAATCCGCACAATGTCGTTTACCGCCGATTTCCGGGAAGTAAATACAATCATGCTCTGCACGGTTAAATCCTTCAGCAAATGTTCCAGTAATTTAGGCTTTTGCTTGTCGTAGGTTAAGTACATTCGCTGATCAATGCCTTCGGCGGGTTTAGAAATCGCCAGGTTTATTTCCGTTGGATTTTTTAAGATTTTGCGGGCCAGTTCCCGTATTTTGGGCGGCATGGTAGCCGAAAACATTAAAGTTTGCCGTTTAACCGGTAATTGGCTCACAATCCGGATTAAATCCGGCATAAAGCCCATGTCCAGCATTTTGTCGGCTTCGTCGAGCACCAGGTAATCCAGTTTATCAAACTTTACGTAACCCATGTTCATGTGCGCAATTAAGCGGCCGGGTGTGGCAATAATAATATCGGCCCCGCTGGTAATGGCATTTTTTTGTTGGTCCCAACTTTCGCCTTTGTTGCCGCCGTAAATAGCAATAGAAGTAGCCGACACAAAATAAGCAAAACCGGCAATCTGGTCATCAATCTGCTTGGCGAGTTCGCGCGTAGGTACTAAAATTAACGTGCTGGTATGGTCGTGCCGGGCGTGCGAAATTTTATCGAGTAAAGGCAAAACGTACGCGGCCGTTTTACCCGTACCGGTCTGCGCGCAGGCAATCAGGTCATGTTGCTCCAGAATTACCGGAATCGCCGCCTGCTGAATCGGGGTAGGTTTCCGGAAATTCATGGCGTCAATACCGGCTAAGAGGTCATCGTGTAGTTGAAAAGAATTAAAAGTTAGGTCTTCGGTGGGTTTATTATCGGGTTGAATATCCATTATAACTGAGTAAACTAAAAATACTGAAAAAGTAAATATAAGAAATAAAAACGGCTTTATTGGCTTAATTTTAATCGTCTAGGCCGGTCTACAAGCTAGAACGGTTAAATAAAAATAGAAGCTAGCGATTATTCAAACACATTTAAATAACGCTTTACATTACTCAAATTATTAAATAAATTGGCAATAACTCCGGGTTAATGTAAAGAAAAAATACGCAATAAATTATTTAGGATTATAAACTAGGTAAATACCAAGTGTACCGGGAAGGAACAAGTTGAAAAACGAACAACTACGAACCAACAACTAATAACTATTAAAAAGGCATATGTCAGGGCACAGTAAATGGTCAACGATTAAACGGAAGAAAGGGGCTCTTGATGCCAAACGCTCCAAGATTTTTACTAAAATAATTAAAGAAATAGCGGTAGCCGTGCGGGAAGGTGGCCCCGATCCGGATGGTAATCCGCGTTTGCGCCTGGCCATTCAGAGCGCCAAAGCGGCCAACATGCCCAAAGAAAATATGGAACGGGCCATTAAAAAAGGTTCAGGTGCCGACGAAGCCAATTACACCGAAATTACTTACGAAGGATACGCTTCGCACGGAGTAGCCGTTTATGTAGAGTGCTTAACCGATAACCTGAACCGGACGGTGGCGAGTGTCCGGTCGGCGTTTAGTAAACACGGGGGCGCTTTGGGCACTAACGGTTCGCTGGATTTTCTGTTCGACCGGAAAGGCGTATTTGTACTAAAGCAGGCCGAAACCCCGATTGACGAAGAGGCATTTACTTTTGAAATGATTGACGCTGGCGCCGAGGAAGTAATTTTCGAAGAAGAATATATAACTATTTATTGCGCTATGGAGGATTTTGGCGCCTTACAAAAGAAAGTAGAAAGTTTGGCGTTAGAAGTAGAAACCGCCGAATTGCAGCGCATTCCTAAAACTACTGTTGCTTTGGACGATGAGGCGCTTCGAAAAGTGTTGAAGTTAATTGATGTATTAGAAGATGATGATGACGTGCAGAAAGTGTATCACAACCTGGAACTGAATCAAGCGCAGATGGCGAATTTGAATGCTTAAATTAATAAGAGCCAAGCTAAAATTTTGAATTAAAATACGCCGGAGTAAACTCCAAAATTTTACCTGGTTAATTTAAATCTGATCACGTTCCGGTTCGCTCCGGCAGAAACGGTTAAAGAATTTAAACATGGAAGACAAAGTAGAAGTAATTTTTGAAGGTCTTAAACAAAAATCAACCACTAAGCAAACTATTTACCGGAATACCCAAGAAGTATTTGAAAAAATGCGTCTAGCGGCGGCGGCCATTGTTAATTCTTTAAGCCAGAAGATCACGGAAGTAGATTCAAACGTAATTATAGAATACCGTAATATCAACGAGTTTGAGTTCCATATTAAGTTTTCCGGCGACCTGCTCATATTTGTCATGCACTCGAATGTAATCACCTTCCAGGAGGATCATGAGTTGATGAGTAATCCTTACGTGGAAGAAGATTTTCGGCGCCGTTTTTTCGGGCATATTATGGCCTACAATTTTATGGCCGATTCCATTAAATACAACCGCATGAATGATCCGGGATATCTACTGGCGCGCATTTTAATCAACGTGGAAAACCATTATTACCTGGAAGGCGTGAGCGAACTGGATCTGGAATATTCGGATATTTCTAAAAATGTGGTGGATGATAAAGCTCTGCGCTTGTTCATCGAAAGCGCCATGGTAGCCTCGGTAAATAACGACCTGGTAGCCCCGGCCATTGATGACATCAAAAAGATTTCGGTGAAGCAGAAAATGGAAAACCAACAGGTGAGCCGCGGCCAGAAACTAGGCTTTAGCTTTAGCTACGAAGGAAACAGTAACAACTTTCAAGGTATGTACTAGTTAAGCGGAGTATTTTTTAAATTCTTACTAACCAGACATTTTCAAGCCGAATTAAAAATTTAGAAATGCTTCATTACAATAATTATGTTAAATAAAATATAAATGAAAAAGGACTGAAACTTCTAAAGTTTCAGCCCTTTTTTGCTTTTAGTCCATCAAATCTGCCAGCTCTAGCCAGCGTTCTGATTTTTGATCGAGACTTTGATCTATTTGCTTTAGCCGGGCGGCATCTTCGGCTAATTGTTTATGATCAGCAATTCCGTTGTTCATGCGGGCGACAATCGCTTCTTTCTCGCTCTCCAGGGTCTGAATTTCTTTTTCTAATTGCTCGTATTCCCGCTTTTCGCCGTAAGTAGCTTTACGTTTCGAGTCGGAGGGAGGTGTTGCGGTTACAACCGATATTGGCATGGCGTTGGGTTTGTTGGCTGGTTTAGTTGTTTCTTTTTCCTGCTCGGCCAGCCATTCGCGGTAATCGGTGTAGTTCCCCGGAAAATTACGGATTTTACCTTCGCCTTCAAACACGAACAAATGCTCCACTAGCTGGTCCATGAAATACCGGTCGTGCGACACAATGAGCATACAGCCGCCAAACTGCAACAAAAAATCTTCCAGAATATTCAGCGTAATAATGTCTAAATCGTTGGTGGGCTCATCTAAAATTAAAAAATTCGGATTTTTAATCAATACCCGGAGCAGCTGCAACCGGCGTTTTTCGCCCCCGCTTAATTTACCCACTAAAGTATATTGCTGCGCCGGCGGAAACATAAAATGCTGTAGAAATTGCGAAGCAGTGATTATTTCGCCGTTGGCCATTTCCACTACTTCGGCTATTTCTTTTACAATATCAATTACCCGCTGATCGTCTTTAAAGGTAAGTTCGTCTTGGGTGTAATAGCCTACCACGGTAGTCTGGCCCGGATCAATTTCCCCGGAATCGGGTTTTAATTTACCGACAAGCATGTTCAAAAACGTGGTTTTACCCGCGCCATTTTCGCCGATTATACCAATCCGGTCTTTTTTCTTAAAAACGTAAGAAAAATCTTTAACTATTTTTTTCTCGCCGAAGGATTTTGAAATTTTATCAACTTCAATAATTTTCCCGCCTTGCCGGGTAGTTTTAACCGATAACTCCAGTTGCGCCTGGCTTACTTTGCTGCTCGCTTTTTCTTTCAGGTCGTAAAAGGCATCAATGCGCGACTTGGATTTGGTGCCGCGGGCTTTGGGCTGGCGACGCATCCAATCCAGTTCTTTGCGCATTAAGTTGCGGGCTTTTTCTACTTCCAGGTCTTGCTGCATTTCGCGCTCCGCTTTTTTCTCGATAAAGTAAGCGTAATTGCCTTTGTAGGAAAACAATTTACCCTGGTCCAGCTCCACAATCTCGTTGGCCACTTTATCCAGAAAATAGCGGTCGTGGGTTACCATTAATAGGGTTTGCTGCGGCGAGGAAAGCACATTTTCTAGCCACTCAATGGTGTCTAAATCCAGGTGGTTGGTAGGCTCATCCATAATCAGCAAATCGGGTTCTTCGATGAGCACCCTAGCCATAGCTACCCGTTTTTTTTGCCCGCCCGATAAATGCCGGATTTCTTTTTCCAGATCGTTAATGCCAAACTTGCTTAGAATTTGTTTTACCTTGGTTTCGTAATCCCAGGCGTTTAACTCTTCCATGCGCTCCATTAAGCGCTGCAGTTCGTCGGGGTGGGCGTTTTCCTGGAGCAAGCATTTTTCGTACTGGCGGATGGTTTGAATAATTTCGTTCTGACCCGAGAACAAGGTTTGCTGTACGGTCAGGTTCTCGTTAAACTCGGGTTGCTGGCCCAAATAGCCAATTTTTATTTCTTTGCGCAGGCTCACCGAACCGGAATCCGGCGCTAGTTTACCGGCCAGTACATTTAACAAAGTAGTTTTTCCCGATCCGTTTACGCCCACTAAAGCCAGGCGCTGCCCTTTGCTGATGCCAAAATTTAAATCCCGGAAAAGCCAGCGGTCGGCAAAAGTTTTCGATATATTTTCGGCAGATAAGTAATTCATACTGCAAAGTTAACGGAAAGATTGGAGATGAGCTGCGTTTAGTTGGTTCCGCGGCATTTTCCCGAAAAAATCTGGAAAAGAACAAAACAAAAAAAGCCGGCTACTGCCGGCTTTTTCAAAAAACTAAAAGATTTAAAATTATCTGCGGTTATTATTCAAATCGTTAATAATAGCGTTTCGGTCCGGGTTAGTAACAGTAGCCGGGGTAGTACGAGTCATCAAAGAAGCTAATATTGAAAATATACCAAAAATAACGTGTGGTTCCCACACAACTTCGTCAAAATTAAAAATCCAGGGCGAAGCAGCTAAAAACAACCCGATAAACAAGTCCATGCGTAAATGACTTACCATCGGAAGTTTCCGGATAATACCTACTTCAAAGTCGGTTATGATGGTTTGCATTAATACCATAATGCCCACAATTACCGGTACCCAAGTTTCGGCGCCGCCATTATCAAAGTCAAATACCCAAGGCGATGCTATCAATATAATTCCCACCAGATAATCTAAAATCCCGTGGATTCTTGTTGGTATGATTCTCATAATTTTACTTATTTAATTGATTGAAAAGGATAATATTTTAATTTGGCTTTATATACGATCGGGTAAGGCAAAGGTTCTAAAAATGCAAATAGATAGCTGTTATATAGTGGTAGAGATTAATTCGTATAAAATAAGTTATATCGTATAAATACGTAAGTAAGTATACGTAATTACCTGTTTCTTGGGTTAGGACCCTAGGTTTAAGAATAATGGTTATTCCGGAAATAGCCGTATTTTTGTTGGATGAGCCAACATGTAAAACAACAACCCATTGGGGTTTACGACAGCGGCATTGGCGGATTAACCATGGCCCAGGCCATTACGCGTTTACTGCCGCAGGAAAGATTAATTTATTTTGGTGATACGGCCCATTTGCCCTACGGCGATAAATCTACGGCCGCCATTCAGGCGTATTCGGTTAAAATTTGCAACCTGCTTATTCAGCAACATTGCAAAGTTATTTTAATTGCCTGTAACTCGGCTTCGGCGGCGGCATACGATTTAGTGCGGGAGTACGTGGGCAGTAAAGCCAAAATTCTAAATGTAATTGATCCGGTAGTAGAATACATCGGGCAGCATTACTCCAACAAAACGGTGGGTTTGATTGGGACCAAACAAACTGTAAACTCCAACGTCTATAAAAAGAAGATTGATGCGCTGGATAAAAACATAACCTTACAATCTTTAGCTACGCCTTTGCTGGCCACCATGATTGAAGAAGGTTTTTTCAATAATAACATCAGCGAAAGCGTTATAGCCAAGTATCTCTCGGATCCGGAACTCGAAAACATCGCAGCACTAATATTAGGTTGTACGCATTACCCGTTAATTAAAAATCAGATCGATGAATTTTACCAGGGAAAGGTAGATATTGTGGATGCTTCGGAATTGGTAGCCAGTCACGTGAAACAATTTCTGGTAGCGAATGATTTAGCGGCGGAAAAGTTGGTTAAAGAACACGAATTTTACGTATCTGATTTTACGCGTTCCTTCGAAGAATCAACCAAATTGTTTTTCGAGCGGGAAGTAAACCTGGAACATTACCCGTTGTGGGAGTGATTAGTCGATGGTCCATAGTTGACAGTCGATGGTCGACAGACCACTGGCAAAAGTCTTTAGTTGGTTGTTGCTGACTCACTGTTCCGAGCTTATGAATTTTGGCAGAAATGCCTCCTGTAAATAAAGAGGCGGTGATATGTAATGATTACGTTAGAAATTACGTATAAAGAATAAATGTCCGTGGACCATCGACTGTGGTCTATGGACTAAAATTATCGACTAAAAATGAAAAAACAGTATCATATTATCGGCGATTTAAAGCGTAACGTGCTGATTCTGGCGGCGGCCAGCAGCCTGGGGTTAGCCAGTTGTAATTCGGGTAGCAATCCGGGTCAGGAGGGTGCTTCCGGCGATTGGTCTACCGGAACCAGCACGCTAAGCCAAGGGGTAATTACCGAAATGACGGAAACCAGCCCGAATAACTGGAAAATTACCGACGAGAAACCAGCCGGAGCCGGACAAGTAGCGGCTATTTTAAAACACTACGATGGTAAAATAGACACCTTAACCGGCGAACCCTTGCAGCGCGCCATGAACGAATACGCCTCCGTGCATCCCAACAATACCAACGGCTTCGGGATGATGGATGTGCTCATGTGGAGCGGTATCGGGTACATGGCCGGTCGGATGATGTCGCCCAATCCGGCGTACTACGCTAATTCGTCCATCCTGAACCGGACCAGCGGCTGGCGAAATTCTGTTTACCAGCAACGGCAGCAGAGTAGTGGTCGGGGGGGCTATTATGGCAGCGGGGCTTACCGCAGCAGAAGTGCTACTCAAGCGCCGCAAGGGCGTTCCGGTTATTTCTCCGGCCGGAGCAGCGGTTTTTCATCTTAACAAATAGCTTTCTAAATAAATTAGATTCAATCGGATAGATTATTTTTTGAAATTCTAGACGCAGGATAACTTATTTATAAACGTATTACTTACCACGTAATAAGTACCCGCCCAAAATCAGATTAATCTCTCTGGATTTATCCTGCCGCCGGCAACTGGTTCCTGAAACGCGATCCACTAACCAGTTTCCGGCGGCAGAACCAATGCCAGCAAGTCTTTTGCGTTTTATTTTATTTTGGCCGGGTACTTAAGTACTTTGCTGCTATTTATTTAGCTATTCTTTATTTTGTTTTGTTGAACAGCAGCAATTAATGTTTCGAACAACTAATAACTAACAACTACTTACCTACTAAACTTTGGCAAATTTATTATCAGGTTCTTTCTCCGGCAGAAGCACAAATAAACGGGTACAAGTCATGGCGCACCAAGGCAATGTAAATGCGGTGCTGCAAGGCTTAGGTTGGAACTGGGTAACCGAAGAAGGCTGCGCCAATTATTTACCCGGCGAGGCAGTATTGCTGCCCGAGAAAGAAGCCGATGCTTTACTGAATGCTGCTACGCAATTGTACGACCTGATGGTGGCCGCCGTGCCGGACGATTTACCCGCTGAGTTTTTTCGCGTGCTGGATATTCCCGAAAATCTATGGTCTATTATCCGGCTTTCGTGGCACGATGACCGGCATTGGCACTTGTACGGTCGGTTTGATTTGGTGCAAACGCCGGAAGGCCCGAAGCTTTTAGAATTCAATGCCGATACCGCTACATCTATCCCGGAAACGGCGGTGGTACAATGGGCGAGTTTAGCCGCCGCGGGTAAAAATAACGCGGCCCAAGCCTCGGGCTTATACGAAGCTCTGGTGGAGCAACTAGCTACCTGGCGCACGCAAAACAACGATCTGGCTCCCAACTTGGTTCTAACGTACATCGGCGAAAGCACCGAAGACCGCACCAACTGTGAAGTAATTGCCCAGGCCGCCCGCGAAGCTGGCTTCGAAGCTTATTTGTTTCCCATTGCTGCATTAACTTTTTCGACCAAGGGAACTGACCGGGGCGTGTGGGGAGAAGTAGGGCCGAACGAGTGGCTGGAGTTTCCGTTTATTTTTAAATTATTGCCCTGGGAGCAAATTGCCTGGGAAGAACCGGAACTAGCCGAGGATTTAGCCAGCCTGCTGCTTACCCGCAACGTGGTAGTAGCGAACCCCCCGTATACCTTAATCTGGCAGAGCAAAGGTTTTCTGGCTTGGCTCTGGAAAGCTTATCCGCACCACCCGCTTTTACTCGAAACTTCTTTAGAACCCATAACCGGCAAGTACATTCAAAAACCATTCTTCGGGCGCGAAGGGCAAAACGTGCGGGTGGTAGACCAAAAAATTTTAACGGAGAAAGAAGGCGAATACGCCAATCAAAGGGTCGTGTACCAGGCCTGGGTAGATTTACCCCAGGATGACCAAGGCAACTTGTACCAGGCGGGCGTTTTCTGGGCCGGCGAAGGTTGCGCCATTGGCCTGCGCCGCGACAAAGGGATTATTACCAATTTGTCGCAGTTTTTGCCGCACTTGTTGGAGGTGAGTAGGTGAAATATACTATTTATTTTTCAAGGAAAAAATTTATAAATCTCTTGGCGATGCAGCACTCTTTCTACCGTTAACTTATCATTTTCGTAGCGAATGCCTACTCGATAATTACCGAATCTTATCCGGTAAAAGGTATTATGACCCTTTAACTTCTTTACGTTACCAATTGGAACTGATCTAATTGGTCAAATACAAAGGTTTCAATTTTTGCTCTATTCTCAGAAGGAATTTTAGCTAAATCCTTTAAAAATCTTTTGTTAATAAAAATAATCAAGCTATTCGGCTTTTTTTAAAGATTTATAAAACGTTTTTGCTTCCTCTAAGCTTAAATTATCCTCCTGTTTATTTTCCTTGATGAGTTCCCCCAAAGCATAATCTTCTAATACCTGTTCAATTTTCTCAAAGGTTTTAATATCGAGCTGAACAGCTACTTTTCGATCCTCTTCGTCTACTATAAATCTTTTCTTTATTGTTAGCATTATTTTAAATAAGTTGTTCCGTTCAATTTACGTAATTTCTGACCTTGTTGATGAATTAAATTTATTATTTTAACAGTTGCCATGCGTACTCGAAAGTAATAGGTAATGTCGGACACTTCTGATTATAAATGGTCAGGTAGGATAGCCAGTTTGCTGTATGGAGTTATGTTGTCATAATCTGCAAGGCAAGCGGCAATGCTTTATAAATCATAAAAAGGTAAACGGATTGGTAGAAGCAATGTGGCTTATTTTAACGCCCGGAAATTGAGGTCTTAGCCATTGCGCGGCGTATTCCATGCCGGCTTCCTCGCTTACCGCGTGGCTTAATACCAGTAAAGAAGTTTTCTGACCCATTTGCAAGCCATCGCGCACGCGTTCTACGGTTTCCCATTCCCGGGTTTCGCCGCTTAGAATCAAATCAGGTTTTAATTCCTGAATGGCGGCTATTTGCCGTTTACTATCCATGTAGCCAAAAGCCAGATAAATTCGGGTACAATTTTGATTTAAATTACCCACTACCCGTACGGTAGCAATCCCTAATTTATTCTTAGCTAAAGTAGCAATTGCCCTAATCGTTTGGGGTTGGGGTAAAGTAAGCAGGCGCGGATTGGCCGCATCGTAGTATTTTTCCCAACCTAGCTTTATTAAGTTGCCCATAATAATGCCGTCGGGTTTGTGGGCGTGCCAGTAATCGTGGAAGCGCCAAATAGCAATTTTATATTTGTTCAATAAATCAACCTTGTACCAGTAAGCATCGTCTCGCTGCAGCCAGTCGGTTTCGTCGGGGTTATTGTAAAATGGTGTTTCGTGGGCAATTATAAAGTTAGCTCCTGCTTTGGCGGTTTTCTCAATTACCTCCAAAGTAGGAAACATGGTAGTGACGATGCCTTTAACTTCCTGGTCGAGGTTACCCGACCGGAGCTGATCGACGGTGGCGGCAAAAGGCGCGTTCGGAATTTCCTTTAAAATAGTAGCAATTACCTGTTTTACGGTAAGCGTTGGGGGAACGGGCCATAAATTAGTCGCTACCATTTGGCCGGGCGCTGCTAAAACCAGGGTGGTGCCAACGAATTTAGTTACTGATGTTAAAAATTGTCGCCTGCCGTACACCGGATTGATGTTATGATTCATACCAGATTTAAGTTTTAAGTCCGTTCAAGGGCATTTAAAGGTTTTTGAAAAAGATATTTTAGTAGAAAATATTGGCGAACCGCCGTAAGAACGAAAATCTAAAAAAGTTATTTGCTTGCCCGTAAGTCTATGCCATCAATTTAAATATAGGTGTTAGGGGCATAAATCTGGGTATAGTTGATCTAAATTTTAAAAATTAAAATTTTCTGACCGAAATTTAGTTATTCTGTTGTTTAATCTTCTTTATCGATTTTTCAACTTAATGTTTACTAAGTTTACTGGCGGTTTACCCAGTGCCAATACATTTCCGGCGGGAAAGCGTTTTGTAATAAAGTATATTCGGGTACCTTTGTCTGCTATTCAGGTAGGATTAATATGCTGGCACTTCTTATTTGCCTTGTGGTAATTTTAACCGTGGTAATTGCTTTAGCCTACGCGGAGCGTAAAGTGGCTGCTTTTATCCAGGACCGGCTCGGACCTACCGAAGTTGGGCCGTACGGCATGTTTCAGGCGGTAATCGACGTGGTGAAACTGCTGCAGAAAGAAGATATTGTACCCACCGCTGCTGACAAAAATTTATTTCGCCTGGCCCCCGTCATTATTTTTGCCGCCGTGCTGGCGGGTTTCGCGGTCATACCCATTTCCCCGGATTTAATTGCTTCGGGGGCCGAAGTAGGCATATTCTTCTTGCTTGCAATTGTGTCGCTGGATGTAATTGGCTTACTCATGGCCGGCTGGGGTTCTAACAATAAATACGCGGTTTTAGGCGCTATGCGCTCGGTAGGGCAAATTGTATCCTACGAAATACCGGCCGGGTTGGCCATTTTAAGTGCCGTAATGATTTGCCAGTCGTTAAACTTACAGGAAATCAGTTTTCAGCAGGGAATCTTGTTAAACCAGTTTGCCGGTTTAGAAAACGAGAAAAATTATCTTTTTGGCTTAAAAGCTTTAAACCTTGATGTCACGCAAGTAGGAGGGATTACCACCTGGAACATTGTGCGGATGCCTTTTTTACTCGTCAGTTTTATCATTTACTACATTGCCTCCCTGGCCGAGTGCAACCGGGCTCCCTTTGATATTCCGGAAGCCGAATCCGAATTAGTGGCCGGTTTTCACGTGGAGTATTCGGGCTTTCGTTTTGCCGCTTTGTTTTTAGCCGAGTATACCATGATGGTACTGGTTTGCCTGGTGGCCACTATTTTGTTTTTAGGCAGCTGGAATACGCCTTTACCTAACCTCGGCCCGCTCCAGTTAGCCACCTGGACCACCGGTACTCCCGGTACTATTGCGGCTAACCTTTGGGGCTTTTTCTGGTTAATGAGTAAAGTAAGCCTGCTGCTGCTGTCGCAAATTTGGTTACGCTGGACTTACCCCCGGATGCGCGTAGACCAGCTCATGCAACTTTGCTGGAAAATTTTAATTCCGGTTAGTCTGGCCATGGTGGTGTTGGCGGGAGTGTGGCGGTTGTTGATGATTTAAAAAATGGAGAAAAATACAATGAATATAGCGAGTAAAAATAATTTCTGGTCGGCGGTAAGTTCTTTGTGGGATGGGCTGATGCTTTCGCTCCGCCACATTCGTAAAGCCACGAAACGCCGCAACCAAACCTATGTTTCAGACCCGGATTATTTTGCCCAAAAAGAAGGTTTAGTAACTTTAAAATATCCCTACGAAACCATTCCGGTGCCGGATAATGGGCGTTACCGTTTGCACAACGAAATAGATGATTGCATTGTGTGTGATTTATGCGCCAAAATTTGCCCGGTAAATTGCATCGAAATCGAATCCATTAAAGCCACCGAAGAAATTGGGATTACCTCTGATGGTACCAAAAAGCGGTTGTACGCCCCTAAATTTGACATTGATATGGCCAAATGCTGCTACTGCGGTTTGTGTACTACCGTTTGCCCCACCGATTGCTTAACCATGACCAAGGTGTACGATTTTTCGGAAGTAGACATCAAGAACATGATTTACCACTTCACCGACCTAACCCCGGAACAAGCCCGGGAGAAACAGGAACTATACGAAAAGCAACAAGCCGCCAAAGCGAAATAGGTTGGAAGGTTACAAGTTGCAGGTTACAGATTGAAAAATTTTAATTTTTTAAAAATAGAAGTTGAATTATGAAAACTTAAAGCTTTAAGCATTGATTAAGTTAAAACCTGCAAACTTTTAAACTAGTAACTTGCAACCTTCCAACCTGTAACCTGCAACCACATGGCCTTGATCTTATTTTACGTTTTTGCCTTTTTGATTCTTGGCTCGGCCTTGTTGCTGGTTTTTATGAAAAATTTGCTGCACGCCGCGTTTATGCTTTTAATTACCTTACTTAGTTTAGCGGCGGTGTACGTGCTGTTAATGGCCGATTTCTTAGCTGTTACCCAGTTAATGGTGTACGTGGGGGGCGTACTGGTTTTAATTTTATTCGGTATTATGCTCAGTAACCGGGGCGATAATTTGTTTATTCGGTCGGAAACTAACAACGGTGTTCCCGGCGGATTAATCGCTTTTATGTTGTTCGGCGGGTTGGTGTATGTTATTGCGCGGGTTCATTTTACGCAGTTACCCTGGATGAAACAAGCCGATACCTTGGTAAGCACGGGCGCAAAATCTACTTTGCATGGCATTGGTATCAACTTAATGAGTAACTTCGCGCTGCCGTTTGAAGTAGCTTCGTTTATTTTACTCATTGCTTTAATGGGGGCGGCCTTTATTAGTTCGCCATCTAAATAAGTAAAAATAACGCGGGTATAATGCGTTTACCGTACCATGATGTTGAATTTATACCCTAAACAAGCAAAAATTAAACTATCAATAACGAGCAACCAATAACGAACAACTACTGAATGACCGCTGTACCGCTCGAACATTTACTATTATTAAGTGCCGCCTTGTTCAGCATCGGGATATTGGCTATTATCACGAAAAAGCACGCGGTAGCTATTTTAATGGGAATCGAACTGATCTTTAATGCCGCTAATTTAAACTTAATTGCTTTTAGTCAGCACGATCCGCGGTTGTTACAAGGGCAGGTTTTTGCTTTGTTTGTAATGGTAATAGCCGCCGCCGAAGCCGCCGTAGCCTTGGCCATAGTTTTAAAAGTATACCAATATTTTAATACTGTAAACTTAAACGAGGTAGATGCCTCGCAAGGATAAACTGCTTTGAATACTGGCTCCTTAACCAGCTCGCCTGATGAAAGTCTTTCTTTAGCGCTTGCTACAGGTTTGCTTTTATTGCCGTTAATGGCATTTGCCTGGTGTTTTTTCGGGGGTAAAAAATTACCCCGCCGGGGAGATTGGTTAAGTTTAGGGGTCGCGGCAATTTCTTTTGTGATGGCGCTTTTTCTTTTCGGCCAGGTTTGGCAACAACCACCCGTTCACGGTCAGGTAACCTGGTTCCGGTTACTGAGCGCCAACCATACAGATCAAGTATTTACCGCCGGAATTTACCTGGACAATTTAACGGTACTCCTTCTGGCTCTGGTTACCTTTATTTCTTTATTGGTTCAAATATTTTCGGTAGCCTACCTGCACCACGACGAGCATTATAACCGGTATTTTGCCTTCTTAAATTTATTTACCGGCAGCATGCTGGGCTTGGTCCTGGCCGACAATTTACTGATTATATTTATTTTCTGGGAGTTGGTAGGTTTTTGTTCTTACCTGCTCATTGGTTTTTGGTTCTACCGGCCGGCGGCGGCCCAGGCCAGTAAAAAAGCTTTTCTGGTTAACCGGGTCGGGGACATTGGTTTATTGATCGGGCTTTTTTTACTGTATAGTTTCTTCGGAACCTTTGATTTACTGACGCTTAAATCGCAGATTAACACTTTAACGGATGCTTTGCCCATTGACTCACGGAATGTAGCAAGATCAGGCATATTTATATCGGAGCAAATACCAACACATTTACTTACTTTAACCGGATTAGCTTTGTTTTGCGGTTGCGTAGGTAAATCGGCGCAATTTCCTTTGCAAGTTTGGTTACCCGACGCCATGGAAGGTCCCACGCCGGTTTCGGCGCTTATTCACGCGGCCACCATGGTAGCGGCGGGTATTTATTTACTGGCCAAATGTTACGCTTTTTTCACGCCCGATGCTTTACTGATCATAGCCCTAGTTGGGGCTCTAACGGCTTTAATGGGAGCTTTAGTGGCGGGCACGCAATTCGATATTAAAAAAATACTGGCTTATTCTACCATTTCGCAGTTGGGTTACATGGTGATGGGCATGGGCGTGGGAGCCCCCGATGCCGCCTTGTTTCACCTGACGACGCACGCCTTTTTTAAAGCCGCTTTATTTTTAAATGCGGGTATTATTATTCATGCCGTGCATCAGGCCTTATTGCCCGAAGATGCGGAAACCCGCGCCGTGATTGATGCCCAGGACATCCGGAACATGGGCGGGCTGCGGCAAAAACTTCCGCTTACTTTTTACACTTACTTATTAGGCGCTGCCGCCTTAGTGGGCGTTCCTTTATTTTCGGGATTTCTCTCCAAAGATGCTATTTTAATCGGCGCTTGGCATTGGGCTACATTTGGTCAGGCGCAAACCGGCGCCTGGTGGTGGTACCTGGTACCCTTTACGGGATTTTTATCGGTAGCCCTGACGGCCTATTACATGACCCGGCAAATGATTTTTATTTTCCTGGGTAAGTTCCGGCTCGGTTTCGGCGAGTCGCATTTGCGGATTAGCCCAGCACAGGAAGCTTCCGGCCTAATGCTGGTTCCGGTAGTAATATTATCCATCCTGGCACTGGGCTTCTTCTACTCCGTTAATCCTTTTTCCAGCACCAACAGTTGGGTTTTAGACGGTATTTCCCTTAAAAACTTAAACTTACATAACTCCTTACTGGCCGGTTCCTGGTTAAATAACCTACATTCTCTGGGTAACCATAATACTCATTTATTTGCGCCCATCGTATCGGTAATTACAATTCTGCTTGGCGGTGGCCTGGCCTGGACCCGTTTCCGGAACAAACTCATGAATAGTGCCTCTACCTACGAGTTATCGGCCTTGCCACCTGCCGGATTCGCTAACTTCCTGCATCATAATTTTTATTTAGATAAAATTTACCAGCTGTTGGTGGTAGCCCCCACGCTTAAGCTCGCCGCTGGCATTGTTAAGTTAGATGTGGCCGTAATTGATTATGGTATTAATACCTTTGCTAAAATATTAGTGGTTTTTGCCAAAATCATCGGTTGGTTCGACCGGGCCATTGTGGATGGGATTGTCCGGGGGATTGCAATTATCGCTCGTTTATTGGGAAATTTGGGGCGGTGGATGCAGAACGGCAAAATTCAATCGTATTACCTTTTTTCAATTCTGGGCTTGTTGTTACTCGTGTTTTATATTTTAATTTTTTGATTAAGCCGGCCGGAAACAAATACTTTGCATGAATTTTATCCTGAGTAGTCTCATTTTTGTTCCTTTAGCATCTGTCCTGCTAATTCTTGCTTTGCCGGGGCGGGCCGTCCGGCTTATACGGTCCGTGGTGTGCGGAGTTACCTTTATGGAACTACTGTTAGCGCTTTGGGTATATCTGCAGTTTCAGGCCAGTTCGGATCTGGCTACTTCCGGTTACCAGTTTGTTCAAAAAGTTAAATGGATTAGTTTAAGTCTGAATAGTTTAGGTTACCTGCAAATTAATTACTTCCTGGGGGTGGATGGTGTAAGCATTAGCATGGTTTTGTTAACCGGCATCATCGGGCTGGTCGGCGCCATCTCCTCGTTCAGCATCAGTAAAAGCCTAAAAGGATACTTTGCCCTGTATTTGTTATTGTTGGGTAGCATTATGGGCTGTTTCCTGGCCCTCGATTTATTTTTATTTTACCTGTTTTTTGAATTTATGCTGCTGCCCATGTACTTCTTGATTGGTATCTGGGGCGGACCAAGGCGGGAGTATGCCGCCATTAAATTCTTTATCTATACCTTAATCGGGTCCATCTTTATTTTAATCGTTATTATCGGTTTATATACTTCGGTGATTGATCCGGTAGCCACGGCCCGGCAAGTCGGATTATTATCCGGGAACGGACTGGCGAACGTCGATATAATTACTAGAATCCAGCAGCTGCTGGCCGCGGGTAAATTGCCGGGAAATGCCTTGGTGCACACGTTTAGCATTCCGGATATGCTTTCGGCCCAAAACTTTATCCCGGAAAGCCTGTTGCACGTTACGGCGGGCAAAATGCTGGGTGGGGTGCCTATTCGCCTGGTAGCTTTTCTGCTGATTTTTGCCGGCTTCGCGATTAAAATGCCTTTAGTGCCCGTGCATACCTGGTTGCCCGACGCCCACGTGGAAGCGCCAACGCCAATTTCCGTAATCCTGGCCAGTTTGCTGTTAAAAGTAGGCGCCTACGGCTTGTTCCGGATTGTGTTTCCGGTCTTTCCCGATGCGGCCGTTCATTTTTCTTTTTTCCTGGGATTACTGGGCGTGGTTACCATTATCTACGGCGCCTTGTGCGCTTTAGCCATGAGCGACCTGAAAAAGCTGATTGCTTATTCTTCGGTCTCGCACATGGGTTTTGTTTTGCTGGGCTTAGCCGCTTTAACTGCCGAAGGAGCCAATGGCGCTATTTACCAGATGTTCAGTCACGGGCTTATTTCGGCCATGCTGTTCCTGGTGGTAGGCGTTATCTACGACCGTTCCGGCAGCCGTTCCATTGTTTGTTTCCGGGGCCTGGCGGACATGATGCCGGCTTTTACCACTGTGGCGGTTATTGCTTTTTTTGCTTCTTTAGGGTTACCCGGTTTAGCTGGTTTTATCGCGGAGTTATTGGTTTTACTCGGCGCTTTTGCTTCGGCTACAACTTCCGGGATGTTGCCCCGCTGGTTGGCCATTGCGGCTATGGCCGGAATGATATTGGGTGCCGCTTATTATTTGTGGGCCTTACAACGCATGTTCTTCGGTAAACATTGGATTCATCCGGAATTACGGGAACGTACCAAGTTAGCTGATTTAACGGTCCGGGAGTATTGCTTGTTTGTTCCGTTGGCTATTCTGGTATTCGTGTTTGGTATTTTCCCTTCAGTTTTACTGGATAAGATTAGTCCGGGAGTGAGTAGTTTTCTGGAGCACGTGCTGGCGCAAAGTGGTACGCAAATCAACCAGGTTTTACAATCCATTCCTTAAACCAGGAGCACCGTGCAAAAAACCGTAACAACCTTAACGGCCGCCCTGGAGCAAATACAAAACGGACTGGGTGCCCTGCTGCCGGAAATTTTGCTGGCCGGTATGGGCCTACTCCTTGTTTTTTTAGATTTGTTTAAATCCGGAAGAGTAAAAAGCTTTTTACCGCTGGCAGCTTTGCTGGGTTTTGGCGGGGTGCTTGGCCTGCAGCTTTTTGAAGGCTGGCATATTACCCAAGCCGCCGATTCCAACCCGTTTATGCTGGGTTTGCTTTTAAAAGACGGCTTAAGCATGTACGCGGGCCTGTTATTTTCTTTGGCGGGCTTGCTAACCATTCTGGTGGGGTGGAATAATGCGCTTTTCAGAACCCGGTTTTTTGGCAAAGGGGAGTTTTACGCTTACTTGTTTGTACTAGCGGTTGGCTTAAACTTAATGGTAAAATCGGCGAATTTACTCCTTTTATTCATCAGTATGGAGTTGGTATCCATTGCGAGCTACTTACTTACCATGATTGTGAAAGAGCATGTACGGAGTACGGAGGCGGGTATTAAGTATATTTTGTACGGAACCATGGCGGCCGGGATAATGCTGTACGGCATGTCGTTTCTGTACGGGTTTACGGGTTCTTTGCAGTTTTTGCAAGCTGATTTTTGGCAGGGGGTAAGTAAAATATTTCCACCGGCGGTAACGGTAATCTTGGTTTTTACCCTGGCCGGTTTACTTTTTAAAATTGCTGCCGCCCCTTTTCACTTCTGGGCCCCCGACGTTTACGAAAATACGCCCATTCCCGTGGTGGCCTTATTTTCGACGGCTCCCAAAATTGCGGGGATTTTGGTAATTCTGCGTTTGGTGGAGGTTTTAAAAGCCCAAAAGATGTACCAGGCTTTGTACTTTGATGTGTTACTATTCGTAGCCGGCATTGCGGTTTTTACTTTGATTATTGGTAATTTTACGGCGCTGTGGCAGACCAAACCCAAACGAATGCTGGCTTATTCTTCGGTGTCCCACGCCGGTTTCATGTTAGCCGCGTGTTTGTCTTTGTCCGGCGATAACTTAAGTAATTTACTGTTTTACGTAACCGTGCTGCTATTTACCAATTACGGTATTTTTTGGTTTATTCAAGAGTTTGAAGATCGACTGGGCGTACAGCAGTTTCCGGAGTTTAGCGGTTGGGGCCGGCGTTATCCCTTGCTGGGAGTTATTGCGCTGGTGTTTCTGGTTTCGTTAACGGGTTTGCCTCCTACGGCGGGATTTACCGCCAAATTACTGGTATTTAGCTCGGTTTGGCAAAATTACCAGCTATCGGGTAATCCGTTAATGTTGGTATTAGTGGTTACGGGTTTGCTATTTACCGGCGTTGCTTTTTTTTATTACGTAAAAATTCCGTATTTCTTGTTCTTCAAAAGGAATTTACGTAAGCAGAAAAAGGTTATACCCCTAACTTCCCAAGTATTTATCCTGATACTGGCGATGCCTATTTTACTGTTCTTCTTCCGTACTGATTGGCTTGTTGATTTTATTCATCTTTTTATTAAATAGTATAACTTTTTTGTTAGCCAATTCCTTAATTTAACGAATGATTCTAAAATTACATATTGCAAAATTTTCTGTAATTTAATAAGGTTTGTTAGGAGCTATTCTTCAACTGGCAACCTCTAACTTGTAACGTGTAACTAATAATATGAGCGACGCAATAAAACATGAGTGTGGAATTGCCTTAATCCGGCTTCGGAAACCTACTCAGTATTATGTCGATAAGTATGGTACCGCCATGTACGGCATCAACAAGTTGTACCTCTTAATGGAAAAACAACACAACCGGGGCCAGGATGGCGCGGGCGTGGCCAGCATAAAAATAGATGCGGAGCCCGGCACGGAATATATTTCGCGTTACCGCTCCGTTAAAACCCAAGCAATTCCGGCAATTTTTGGTAAGATTAGTAACTCGTTTGCTAAGTTAAAAAAACAATTTCCGGATCACGTAAATGATACCAAATGGCTCAAGAAAAATCTGTCTTTTTTAGGCGATGTTTACTTGGGCCATTTGCGTTACGGTACCCACGGTTTAAACAGTATCGATAATTGCCACCCCATGGTGCGGGAAAATAACTGGCGCAGCCGGAGTTTAGCCGTGGCCGGTAATTTTAACATGACCAATGCCGACGAATTATTCAATGTTCTGGTAGATATCGGGCAGCATCCGCGGCAAACTACCGACACCATTACGGTACTCGAAAAAATTGGTCACTTTCTCGACGAAGAAAATCAATCTTTGTTTGAATCTTATAAACAGCAGCGGTATACCAACGCAGAAATATCGCACCTCATCGAAGAAAATTTAAATTTACAACGGGTATTGCGGCGGGCCTGTAAAGATTTTGACGGCGGCTACGCGATGGCTGGCTTAACGGGGTACGGGGCGGCCTTTGTGGTGCGCGATCCCGCGGGTATCCGGCCAGCTTATTATTATATCGACGAAGAAGTAGTAGTTATTGCTTCCGAAAAGCCCGCCATTAAAACTGCTTTTGGGATTGAGTACAGCCAGATTCAAGAAGTAACGCCGGGCCACGCTTTAATCGTTAATAAAAACGGTGGTTCCCGGGAACTGGAAATTTTACCGGAAGCCGAAAAAAAATCGTGCAGCTTCGAGCGTATTTATTTTTCGCGCGGCAACGACCCGGAAATTTACCAGGAGCGTAAGCGCATGGGACAATTGTTGGTTCCGCAAGTGCTGGAAGCTATTGACTACGATTTAAAAAATACGGTTTTCTCGTACATTCCGAATACGGCCGAAACGGCTTGGTTGGGCATGATGCAGGGCATTGAAGATTATTTACGCGACTACCGCAAAGAAGCTATTTTAAAAGGGGTAACGCCCGATGAACTGGATGAGATTCTAGTGGCCAAACCGCGCGCCGAGAAGTTAGTAATCAAAGATGCTAAAATGCGCACTTTTATTACGGATAATGATAACCGCGACGATTTAGTGGCGCACGTTTACGACACCACGTACGAGGTAATTAACAAAGGCGTAGATACGATTGTCATGATTGATGATTCGATTGTGCGCGGTACTACCCTGGAAAAAAGTATTATCCGGATGCTGGACCGGTTGGAGCCGAAAAAAATTGTGGTAGTTTCCTGCGCTCCGCAAATCCGCTACCCCGATTGTTACGGGATTGATATGTCCAAGCTAAAAGAATTTGTAGCTTTTCGCGCGATGCTGCAACTGCTAGAAGAAAACGATTTAGACGATAAATTAGAGGAAGTTTACGATAAGTGCCGCATGTACGAAGGGACCGAAACGTTTAAGCGGAGCAATTTTGTAAAAGAATTGTTCGATTTGTTTACGCCGGAACAAATTTCGGCGAAAGTAGCGCAAATAGTGCGGGCTCCCGAAATTAACGCGGAAGTAGAAGTTATCTTCCAGACCATCGAAAACTTACACGAAGCTTGTCCGAACCATACCGGCGATTGGTACTTTACTGGGAATTATCCTACTTTCGGCGGTAATAAAGTAGTCAACCGGGCTTTTATGAATTTTATGGAAAAGAAAGAAGTACGGGCTTATTAATAATCTTTTTTCTTAATAAAAATGGCGCCGTTAATCTTAACGGCGCCATTTTTATTTACTTAACGGAATGTCTTTCAAATCTCGGAGAAAAACCAGCGTTTGTTAAAAAGTTACTTTCTGAATTTTACCATCCGTGTTGCATACCAGGTAATACGTTTTTGAGCCGTACTTCTCAATAGAAGTAGGGAAATTTAGTTTACTCAACAGCGGATCATTTTTCTGAGCGCTCGATAAAACAACGTTACCCGCATTTGGTTCAAAAGTAAAGGTTTGGTTGTTCCAGGCGCTGTACTCCACTACGATCGGTTGTCCGTCGGTGCCCAGAACAATATCGGTAGCGTTGGTAAAACCAGTTTGGTAAACCGAAGCGTTGCCTTTTAAATCAAATTGGTAAATAGGCGCTTGTTTTTGCGGAAACGGAAACCCGGTAAAGGTAGATACCAAAAAACGTTTGCCGTCGAAGGTAATGCCGGTAGGTACTGATTGGGCTCCCGGTGATTCGTTGCCCACGTAAGGAACAGCCGGCACAAAAGCAAATACGCTTAATTGCCCGGTATCCGCATCGCGCCGGATAATGGCATTCGCGGCGGCATCCACCATGTAAAAGTCACCTTCCGGGCCAACGGTAATGTTGTAAATATTTGATTCGTTAGTGTCTTCAGTAAACGCGTAGTTTTTAATAAAGGTACCTAAATCTTCGAATTCCAAATCGCTGGCTTGTAGAGGCGTATTGCCGGGCTTAAAAGTAGTAATGTCCAGTTTATACAATTTGCCTTCTACACCGTGCAATATCCAGAGCACGTTATTTCTGAGAATTAAATTATTCAGGCCTACTACGGCCCCATCGCTAGAAAAGGAAGTAAAGCCTTTAACAACCGGATGTACATTTCCGTCGGGAGTTACTAAAGAAACCTGGCCATCATTAATTCCTTCTAAGGTTTTGCCCGTACCGGCTTCCGTAATCCATAATTGCTCTTTATTGTCGGATTCAATACCAACCGGAGCGTGCAGCCCTTGAATGTAATTTTCAGATTTAGGCGGCCCCGGTTTAACATCAACCTCAGAAGATTCGTCACAACCAGAAGTACCAACCAATAAAGCAAAGAAGAGGAGATAAGTAATTTTTTTGCGCATAATTAAACGATTAGGTGAAAAAGTTATTATTAGATTAATAAATTATAGATTCCTTACAGGTTTAATAGTGATAAATTAGAAAAAAGATGCCACAGCATTTCTGCGGTATTAGCCATAGAATAGGGATTTTTCAGGTAAAATTATCTTAAGAATTGTAGTTTACAAAGTTTAGATTTTACCGGAAGAATCCAAATCTTTAGAGCAGAAGATGATCACATTTGATTTGAAATTTCGGAAAAATCTATTTTAATCTAATTTTACATAATGGAATAATTATAAATGAGAGAATTTACCCTGGTGTGAAGGAAGCAAACGTAAGGCTGATTCTTTTTCGTTAAATCTGCAGAAGCTATTACAAAGTAGTATTCTCCGGAGATTGAAACCGCTGTACTTCCTCGATAAATTTAGATTTCTGCTCCGAAGAAAACCGTAAATCTACTACCTGGCCGATAACAATAATAGCCGGAGACGTAACTTGTTGTTCTTGGGCTATTTGGTAAATAGTGTCAATAGTGCCGCACACGAGCCGTTCGTTCGGTAAGGTGCCGTTTTGAATAATAGCAACCGGCGTGGTGTTTTTACCCAATACCTGAAACACGCGGGTAATATCTGCCAGGTTTTTCATGCCCATTAAAATAACTACCGTAGCCGATGACTGGGCCGCTAAAGCAATATCCGAAGAAATAACGTGCTCTGGATATTGCACGGTGTAGAAGGCAA
>Ga0181465_100022_pt1 | contig 32152 bp, 33 predicted proteins | sample InSIn3gowninarea_FD_119076 | JGI IMG/M metagenome (GOLD analysis project Ga0181465, IMG submission 119076) | Clean room microbial communities from NASA Spacecraft Assembly Facility at Jet Propulsion Laboratory, Pasadena, California, USA -... ... | reverse complement strand
ATACAAAAGTATTGACGTAATTTGATAAAGTCATTCATTCTGAATGCTACATGGAAACGGAACATAAGCCAGATGATGGAATCGAAACACCTAGGCTGTACAGAATCAAAATAGAGGGAATTGATTATATATCCTTCTTCATTCTAGATCCATATATATATATATCCAGTCTATATTTATATTTATTAGATGAATATCATGTACATCCAGAAAGCTGTATGCCCTGAGAGAGGCTTGTACAGTTTGGGAAGGGATTTTTACGAACTAAAGGTCTACTTCAACCAATATGCCCTTAGGCACGACTATACATAATGTGGAAATACAAGCCAGAAAAGGCGGACAATTAGCTAGAGCAGCGGGTGCTGTAGCAGAACTGATCGCAAAAGAAAGTGGATTGGCCACAATAAGATTACCTTCTGGGGAAGTTCGTTTAATACCCGAGAATTGCTTAGCAACAATTGGACAAGTAGGTAACGTCAATTCAAGCAATAGAGCTTTGGGTAAAGCTGGAGCCAAACGTTGGCTGGGTAAGCGTTCTGAAGTAAGAGGAGTAGTTATGAATCCTGTGGACCATCCTCATGGGGGTGGTGAAGGAAGAGCCCCGATTGGTAGAAAAAAACCCGTGACTCCCTGGGGCTATAGCGCGCTTGGAAGAAAGAGTCGGAAGAGGAATAAATATAGTGATGCTTCGATCCTTCGTCGACGTAAGTAGGAATAGTTGGAAATCTATTTTATTTCTTCTTTCAACAAAAAGAAAGGTAATTGGTCATGGCACGTCCACTAAGAAAAAAAAATCCTTTTGTAGCTAATTTTTTATTGAGGAAAATTGAAAATCTAAACAAGAAGAAAGAAAAGAAGATAATAGTGACTTGGTCCCGGGCATCTGCCATTGTACCCGCAATGATTGGTCATACAATTGCTGTTCATAATGGAAAGGAACATGTACCGATTTACATAACAGATCGTATGGTAAACCACAAATTGGGGGAATTTGTACCTACTTTCATTTTCCGGGGACATACAACGAAGAATGATAAGAAATCGAGAAACAATAATAAATCGAAAAACGAGAAGAATTTGAAAAACGAGAAGAAATATTATTAGTAATAGTCTTCGTAGATCGGGGAGGATGAAGATTAATGATAAATAAGAGTGAAAGCCCAAAAATACGAGCTATGGCTAAACAGATACGTATGTCTGCTCATAAAGCACGTAGAGTAATCAATCAGATTCGTGGTCGTTCCTATGGGCAAGCACTTATGATACTGGAACTGATGCCTTATGGCGCATGTTATCCCATATTACGGTTAATTTCTTCTGCAGCTGCAAATGCTAATCACAATATGAGTTTAAACAAAGCCAACTTATTTGTTAGCAGAGCCGAAGTGAATGAAGGATCTTTTTTCAAAAGATTTCAACCTAGAGCTCGGGGGCGTGCTTATCAAATACACAAACCCACTTGTAATATAACTATTGTATTGGAAGAAATATCCAGATAGATTGAATAATCCAATTATATACCAAAAAGGAAAATATGTATGGGAAATAAAATAAATCCACTTGGTTTTAGACTTGGTTTCACCCAAAATCATCGTTCCCTTTGGTTTGCAAAACAAAGGGATTATTCCGAAGATTTACGAGAAGATGATAAAATATATAATTGCATTGAAAATTATATACGACTTATAAGGAGCTCCTCAGATTATGGGGGACTCGCACGTATAGAGATTGCAAAAAAGAGAAGTTTGCTTCATATCCAAATATATATGGGATTTCCCAACTTGTTAACCAAAAGATCAAGTGTACGTCAAGAAGTGAAACGATTAAGAAACGATATAGAGTATTTGGTTTTACAAAATAGGCTTTCTGTGGACAGAAAACTTTTCATTTTTCTGCAAGAAGTAGCGAACCCTTATAGAGAACCTAATATTCTTGCAGAATATATTGCGCTGCAAATAAAGAATAGAGTTCCATTCAGAAAAACGATTCAAAAGGCTATTGAACTAGCTAAAGGGGCAGATGTCAAAGGTATTCGAATCAAAATTGCAGGACGCCTCGACGGAAGAGAAAGGGCCCGTAGCGAATCGACCAAGCAAGGTAGGGTTCCCCTACAAACCATTCGAGCTAAAATTGATTATTGTTATTATGCGGCTCGAACCATCTATGGAGTATTAGGGATAAAAATTTGGATTTTTGAGGATGAGGAATAATGGATTCATCCCATGATCTTTCTGATCATGAATCGTCAATTCTATTAGATCAAATTCAAATTAGATTCACCATTCTGGAACAGTGCTATGCTTAGTGTGTGACTCGTTGAGATCGAGCTTCTGCTTCTTTTCTGAAGTGATGAGTGATGGAGAACTCAAAATAAGGACGGATTAGTCTCTGATATTAGAAACCAACTCCCCGCTTCATATTATCAAGATCCAATAAGCTAATAGCTATTACTGCATATAACTATTCTATAGTTATATGGAATGAATCAAAGACCTTCTTCCACAAAGGGGCAGACCCATGAGATCTATATCCCTTGTGAAGCGAGAGAGACGTTCGGCAATGCAAGAAAAGAAAAAGATGGGAAGGGGAAGAAGAAAGAATGAAATCTTCTTCCTTTCAGTATTGTATGGTTCATGAGCCACTCCTAAAGAGCAGTGTGATAAAGCATAAGAATCATCCGGATTCATTCCGGATTGAATGGATTCGGTTTACGAAAAAGAGAGCTTCGGGTCGATGAAAACTAAGGAAATTGATTCTGATGAATTTAGAGCTCCATTGCAGAGGGAAGACCTGAACATCAATTTAAAAGCTGTGAGAACGATGGAACTTGTGACTGCATAAGATTATAAAAGAATCTTAATCATCCATTGGATAGGATGGCGAAATAAACCAACAAGGAATTGATTTCAATGGAGTCTATGAATCGACCCATGAAGCAAATACTGAAAGAGCCAATATTCGCCTGTGAATTTTTGACAATCTCAACTGAAATAAAAGAATTATTCCGTCAATGATATGCATAAATTCTAGCCTAATTTGTTTGTAGATCTAGGTTTATTGCTATCTATATAAAACATGATGTCAATATGGATTGTCCCATTTTTGGATAGACTCCTTCACGAGGAGCCGGATGAGAAGAAACTTTCATGTCCGGTTCTGAAGTAGAGATGGGGCCAAAATAGTAATATTTGCTAGAATAGAACCATCGACTAGAACCCAAAAAAAACGAAATTTCGTCACCAACATAGGGGAAGAATGAAGGGAGTATCTTATCGGGGCAATCGCATTTGTTTCGGTAGATTTGCTCTTCAGGCACTTGAACCTGCTTGGATCACATCTGGGCAGATAGAAGCAGGACGCCGGGCAATAACTCGTTATGCTCGTCGTGGTGTAAAAATATGGATACGTGTATTTCCGGACAAACCCGTTACAATGAAATCTGCTGAAACACGTATGGGTTCGGGGAAACCCAAAGGAGCTCCTGAATATTGGGTATCTGTCGTCAGACCTGGTCGAATACTTTATGAAATAGGTGGAGTGTCAGAGACTGTAGCTAGAGCAGCTTTTCAAATTGTTGCATACAAAATGCCTATACATACTCAATTAATTATTGCTTCGTCTATATAATACAGAACGAAAGAGCTCTTTTTGGTGGAAGAAGATTAATAGTTTGTAGATTCTAAATTGTTTTTATTTATGCTGGGGTAACAAAATTTTTGGAGGAAAAATGATTCAGTCTCAAACTTATTTGAATGTAGCAGATAACAGCGGAGCCCGAAAACTAATGTGTATTCGAGTTCTAGGAACAAATAATCGTAAATATGCTCATATTGGTGACGTGATCATCGCTGTGATTAAGGAAGTAATACCTAACATGCCCCTGGAAAAATCAGAAGTAGTTAGAGCCGTAATTATACGCACGTGTAAAGAACTTAAACGTGACAATGGAATGATCATACGATCTGATGACAATGCAGCAGTTGTCATTGATCAGAAAGGAAATCCAAAAGGAACCCGAGTTTTTGGTTCAGTTGCTCGGGAATTGAGACAATTGAATTTCACCAAAATAGTATCATTGGCTCCCGAAGTGTTATAAATATTGATAGCTAAATTCAATAGAAATAATGGCATAAAAACTTATTTATTTTGTACATCGCAGTAGATTGCATTTCAGGCATATTCCTCAAAATAAAAAAGAAAACATGCCTTTTATATTGAGATGGGGAATTCCTAAAAATTAGTTCGTCACGGGTAACGATACTATTGCCAATTTAATGACTGTTATAAGAAACGCTGACATGGTAAAAAAACGCACAGTTCGAGTAGCAACTACTAATATTACTGAGAAGATTGGAAGAATCCTGGTACGAGAGGGTTTTTTAAAGGATGTTAGGGAACATCGGGAAGGCCAAAAATCTCTTTTAATTTCAACTTCGAAATATAGAAAAAGGAAGAAAAATACATATATAACCGCTTTAAAGCGTACTAGCAAACCTGGTCTTAGAATCTATTCCAATTCTCGGGAGATCCCTAAAGTTCTAGGTGGAATGGGAATCGTAATCCTTTCTACTCCCCAAGGAATTATGACCGATCGAGAAGCTCGGCAAAAAAAAATTGGTGGAGAAATATTATGTTATGTATGGTAATTCGTCTGAATTTTATATGAAACTATTGGGTCTGTGAGATATGAAAAAGTGGCAGAACGAAAATACTATTCTTAGCTCTAAATATGATGCTTACTCCCACTTATCGGGAGTTATTTTATACTAAAATTAGTACCAAAACCCTATTTATTATGAAGAAGGATTCCAATTTAATCAATGCGGAAGGTTTGGTTACTGAATCACTTTCCAATGGTATGTTTCGCGTCCGTTTAGATAACGAATCTGAGATTATAGCCTATATTTCGGGTAAAATTCGACAGAATTCTATACGAATATTACCAGGAGATAGAGTCAAAGTCGAATTAAGTGCTTATGATTTAACTAGGGGGCGTATAGTTTATAGACTTCGCAACAAATCTGCAAACGATGAGATAACCTTTTGATTTTTATCGAATATCTGATAGAGAGCAGTATATAGATCTTATTAATTAGATGAGCTCCATTTTTACAGAAAATGAAATGGAATATGAGCGCACCCATTCCAAATTGAAGGACCACAGACATGAAAATTCGTGCTTCTGTTCGTAAAATTTGTGACAGTTGTCGCCTAATTCGTAGGCGGGGACGGGTTAGGGTAATTTGTGCCAATTTGAGACATAAGCAAAGGCAGGGGTAATCCTTCTCTATATCAAGAGACAAATGTATAAAATCAATTTTGACATCCAATCTATCTAAATCTATTTATACAGATAAATTTAGATAGATTTCTTTTTTCTCTCATAGATATGAAACGATTAATAAAACTATTAATATGTCAAAAATTACAAGAAGAAGAATTGGTATTACAAGAAGAAGAATTGGTATTACAAGAAGACGAATTGGTTCACGTAAGAATGAACGTCGCATATTCAAAGGAGTTATTCACGTTCGAGCAAGTTATAATAATACCATTGTGACTGTTACAGATATACGGGGACAAGCGGTTTCTTGGTCTTCTGCTGGTGCCTGTGGATTCAAAGGCAAAAAAAGAGGTACAGCATTTGCTGCTCAGACTGCAGTGGAAAATGTTATTGGTACATTAATGGATCAGGGGATGAAACGAGCGGATGTCCTGATAAGCGGCCCTGGCTCGGGGAGGGATACAGCATTACGAACCATTCGTAAAAGTGGCATAATTTTAAATTATGTACGTGACGTAACTCCTATGCCACATAATGGATGTAGACCTCCCAAAAAGAGACGTTTGTAAAAATTGAATGAATTTGAACAAAAAAAAATGATTAAATAATCTATTCAAGTAAAATGAAATTAATATGATTCAAGATGAGATCTCAGTCTCCCTTAAGAGACCACAATGGAAGTGTATCGAATCCAGAGAAGATAGTAAGCGCCTTCATTATGGCCGTTTCATTCTATATCCGCTTTGCAAAGGGCAAGCTAATACAATAGGTCTTGGAATGCGAAGAGCCTTACTTGGAGAAGTAGAAGGAACATGTATAACACGTGCCAAATTTAAGAACATAACACATGAATATTCTTCAATAATAGGTATTGAAGAATCGGTACATGATATTTTGATAAATCTGAAAGAAATTGTACTTAGAAGTGATCCGTACGGAATTCGGGAAGCATCTCTATGTATTGTTGGACCAAAACTTGTAATCGCTCAGGATATCATATTACCACCTTCTGTAAGAATAATCGATACTATGCAACATATAGCTACTGTGCATAAAAAAATTACTTTAGATATAAAATTACAAATTGAAAAAGGTCGCGGATATATTATACAAAATACGAAGGATTATAATCCTAAGGATGGCGTTTATTTAGATGCCATGTTTATGCCCGTTCGAAATACAAATTATAGTATTCATTCTTATTGGAATGGAAATGAGATACAAGAAGTTCTTTTCCTTGAGATATGGACGAATGGAGGAGTAACTCCTAGAGAGGCGCTTTACGAAGCTTCTCGGAATTTGATTGAGTTATTGCTTCCTTTCCTGTCTGCAGAGCAACAGAGTATTGATGGAACAAATAATCCCCTTTTGCATATATCGACAGACACGAACAGAACAAAAGAAGGAGTGGATTTTTCTAATATTTTTATTGACCAATTAGAGTTACCCACTAGGATCTATAACTGCCTCAGAAACGCCCATATAAATACATTATCGGACCTAATGAATTACAGCCGAGAAGATCTAAGCAAAATCCTCGCGGAAAATTCTGTCAAACAGATATTAGAAGTTTTGCGCAATTTTGGGATTAGATCCATCAAATAGTTATATTTTAACTCTGTATTTATCCCGCTTCCCTAAGTTATTGTGTAAAATAGTTTGAATAACTAACTTAGGATCCGTCTTCGACATATTTCTTTCGTAGAATATGCAAAATCTCTGACAAAGTGGATATATCTAGGGAGAGTTAATTTGTCTTGAAGCAATGAGTCCCTAGATATATCCACGAAAGATTTGTTTTAATATTTTTAAATTCTAAGTTAGATCAAATTGGAAAAGGCCCAAACTGAAAGATTTATCGATAGGTAACGTTGCTCCAATACCTAGCCAAAGGGCTACTGCAGTACCAATTAAAAATACTGTTGTAGCTACTGGACGACGAAATGGATTTTGAAATTGATTCACATTCTCCAAGAAAGGTACTGTTAATAGTCCCGCAGGTACTGAGGCCATTAAAAGTACACCTAATAATTTATTAGGTACTGTACGAAGTATTTGGAATACGGGGAAAAAATACCATTCGGGCAATATTTCCAAAGGAGTTGCAAATGGATTTGCCGGTTCACCAATCATTGACGGCTCTAGAACCGCTAAACCTACGGTACATGCAATAGTACCTAAAATTACTACTGGAAAAATATATGAAAGATCATTGGGCCAAGCGGGCTCTCCATAATAATTATGTCCCATACCTTTAGCTAATTTAGCCCTTAATACAGGATCATTCAAGTCAGGCTTCTTTGTTATTGGGATAAGGAGATCTTTATGGATCTATCCCCCGAAGGAACCGGACATGCCTTTTTTTATCATCCGGCTCGAGCAATAAATGAATGGCGTATCCTCATAATAAGAACTAAGAATGTTTATACCATTCTTGCTCATTTTAGTATTTCGGATTAGATGCTCAGTACCCAAGTAAGCTTAAATTTCGATCATGATCAATATACGTTTTGGACTATCTCATTCCTTGTAATCCGTATCTATCTCCACGAATAGACCTCCATAGCATACAAGGTATTGACTTGTTACTGATCCGGCCCTTCTCTTCCCTTAGATCTCTTATTTTACTCCGATAGTTTACCTTATTGAAATGCAAGGGAAATGGATGCATTTTCATACTATGAAAAGTAATAATATTTTATTCAATATCGTACACTATTACCTGGATCTCACGGAGCCCTTCCTAATTCGGATTCGATCATAGAAAAAATTCTCTTGAAATGGAACAAACCGACGGATGTCTTTTACCCAAGTTCTAAACTTCTTATTTCTGATAAGAAAATTGGGGCAGAGACTTCGCCATGAATCTTTATAAGGCAGATGAATTTATCTGCACAGCCTAAACAATAGTTCAAGTCACACACTCCCATAATCCATATTCTCCCTCTGAGCTGAGGATGTACTTCAATTGTTTGTATTGGATCAATAATACTTCAGAATTGAAAGTAGAAATCCGGGGAACTCCGAGGAGCATGGTTTCTTATTTCCATATTCCCAATATGAAATATTCCCGGCAACGATCTAATAATTATTAGTCGTTACTCAACAAAACGATAGATTATGACTACTCATGGATACTCGTTCAAAATATATCTTTCCTCTCTATAAAGGACCTGAAATACCCTGCTTACGAATCATTAGAAAGTGCATTGGCATAAATACAGCAGTAAGGAGGGGTAATATAAAAGTGTGTAAACTATAAAAACGAGTCAAGGTAGATTGACCCACACTAACACTTCCGCGTAATAACTCTACCAAAGGAGATCCTATTACAGGAATGGCCTCAGGCACACCGGTCACAATTTTGACCGCCCAATAACCAATTTGATCCCAAGGCAAAGAATAACCAGTTACACCAAAAGATACGGTTAGTACCGCTAGAATTACACCCGTAACCCAAGTTAATTCACGAGGTTTTTTGAATCCACCTGTGAGATAAACACGAAATACATGCAAGATCATCATTAAAACCATCATACTTGCTGACCATCGATGAACCGATCGGATTAGCCAACCGAAGTTTACTTCGGTCATTATGTATTGAACAGAAGCAAAAGCTTCTATCACAGTCGGACGATAGTAAAAAGTCATAGCAAAACCAGTAGCTACTTGTACCAAAAAACAAGTGAGTGTTATCCCCCCTAGACAATAGAATATATTCACATGAGGAGGAACGTATTTACTAGTGATATCATCCGCAATCGCCTGAATCTCGAGACGCTCTTCGAACCAATCGTAGACTTTATTGAGATAGGTAAACTGCAATTCCCCCTCTGAAAACCGTACATGAGAATTTCCTTTCATACGGCTTAAACAAGAATATTCAAATACTTTTTGAACGAATATATTAATTGTTAAATATGGAGATACTCTCTATTTCGTTCTCTGGGGATATGAATGAACAGAATTTGAAGTGATCCAGGAGCTCCCACAATAAATAAGAAGGAAAACTTCATAATGCTCGAATTTCAAGTCGGCTCATTCTTATGCAGAAGAAATTGCTATAGGCCTTTTGAAAAATCTTTTACCCTATCCGTTATATAAATTGTTTAGGGAACAACTAGTATCGACGACAATAGGAATTTTCTTGTTGAGATCTCAATAGATGAATAAATGTAAACCTAAGATTTATGTCCTACCCCGATAATTTTATTTCATTCTAAAAAGGTTCTCTGGATAATAACCTTTTCATTCAATTGTGGGCTTTCAATGAAATATGCTAACTAAGAGAGATGAAATACTCTTCAGCCAAAGTCAGCTGAAGAAGGACGGGAGATCTCTCATTTTTGATCATACTTCTTTCAATTTATTAGAACCCTGGTGACGAGGTTTAAGTGACAGGTATAAGCCATAGTTCAGATCTTGTTTAATGTATCTATTAAACATCTCGTGCTCCGGATATTCACTTTTTATCAATATCCAACGAGGTAAGACCATCTTTATGAAGATAACAGACTGGTATTCTGTATTAGAATAGAGATCAGATTTGACAAGTCGCACGCCCATATTCCAAAAATCCTTAGATAAAAGTAATTACACGATCAAACTACCGAAACGTAATAACTTAGAAACTCGAGCTATCCAATAGCTCGCCTTTAATTCCTTAGTTTTTTTTCTGAAGAACTCGGGATCCGAGCGGATGTTCTGGTTTATTTAGACCCAACTAACTGGAATTCCGTCCAATAAAACGGAAGAATTATAAATTTCCAATATGATTGATAGGAATATTGCAAATAAGGCCATTGCAATACCCATCAATGGAGTAGTGCCCCATCCGGGAGCTACTTTACCAGATTCTGTATTAAGTGGTTTTAAATAATTTCCTACAATAGTACGTCTTGGTCTGGTCTTAGAAGTATCATCAAAAGTCTGTGTAGCCATAAGAACTATTGCATCGGTTGAGATCTGCTAACTTTGTATACTATTCTATGTGTATATATATATACATGAGATTACCTAACAATGGAAACTGCAACCTTAGTCGCTATCTTCATATCTTGTTTACTTGTGAGCTTTACTGGTTATGCCTTATATACCGCCTTTGGGCAACCGTCTGAACAACTTAGGGACCCTTTTGAGGAGCACGAGGACTAGTGGAAAGAAAGACCTTCCCACTAGGGAAGGTCTTTCTTTGATGATAATAATCAGGAGTAAAAGGATAAGAATTATTTCCCCCCTCTATCTGGAATTTTTGGGGGGTCCCGAAAGAAAATAGCAAAAAAAATTATTCCTAAGGTTGATACTAAAAGGAATGTATAAACCAATGCTTCCATAGATTCGATCGTAGTTTACAATTATGGAGATAGCTTTCGTACTAATTAGAACATTTTTCATAAAGATAAGTAATCAAAAGATTTTTAATCATTCTTAGTTAGAATGAATATTACACTAATATTTTTATTTTTATTTATTTGGTATAATCTCTCTGATTAAACACCGGGAGCAATGTCATATTATACCACTTGTTTCTTAGTAGTGGGATCCCCCAGTTTTTGGAATGCCCCAAATTCGACTTGGGCATCCAAGTCCGGATCAATACCAGCAAAAACATCTCTGAATAGAGTTCTAGCGCCGTGCCAAATGTGTCCAAAAAAGAAAAGAAGAGCAAATGTAGCATGTCCAAAAGTAAACCAACCCCTTGGACTACTACGAAAAACACCATCGGATTTCAAAGTAGCACGATCTAATTCAAAAATTTCACCTAATTGCGCACGTCTAGCATATTTTTTAACTATGGCAGGATCGCCAAAACTAACCCCGTCAAGTTCACCACCATAGAACTCCACAGTGACACCTACTTGTTCAACACTATATTTTGATTCCGCTCTTCTAAAAGGAACATCAGCTTTCACAATTCCTTCTTCATCAACTAGAACGACTGGAAATGTTTCGAAAAAGGTAGGCATACGACGTACAAAAAGCTCACGCCCGTCTTTATCTTTGAAAATAGGGTGCCCTAACCAACCAACAGCTATTCCATCCCCATTGTCCATCGCACCTGCCCTGAATAACCCCCCTTTAGCCGGATTATTCCCAATGTAATCATAAAAAGCGAGTTTCTCAGGAATTTTTGACCAAGCTTCTGATAGACTGAGATTCTCGGCCAGACCGGCACGAACTTGTCGATCTATTTCTTGTTGGAAGTATCCCTGATCCCATTGATAACGAGTGGGACCAAATAATTCGATCGGAGTCGTTGCGGAGCCATACCACATGGTTCCAGCGACAACAAAAGCTGCAAAAAACACAGCAGCAATACTGCTGGATAGGACAGTTTCAATATTCCCCATACGTAATCCTTTATACAAACGTTGGGGAGGACGAACACTGAGATGGAATAGACCCGCTAATATACCCAATATACCTGCTGCAATATGATGAGCAGCTATTCCTCCCGGAACAAAAGGATCAAAACCTTCAGCCCCCCACGCTGGATTTACAGGTTGTATTCTTCCAGTTAGCCCATAAGGATCAGACACCCATATTCCGGGTCCATACAATCCTGTTACATGAAATGCTCCGAATCCGAAGCAGGCTGCTCCTGAGAGGAATAAATGAATTCCAAAGATCTTGGGTAAATCTAAAGAAGGTTTCCCTGTACGTTCATCACAGAATACATCTAGATCCCAATATACCCAATGCCAGATAGCTGCTAAGAAACACAAGCCAGAAAACACAATATGTGCCCCGGCTACACCTTCGTAACTCCAAAGACCTGGATTAGTTACAGTTTCTCCAGTGATGCTCCATCCACCCCATGAATCCTTTATTCCTAAACGAGTCATAAAGGGTATAACAAACATCCCTTGTCTCCACATTGGATCAAGAACAGGATCGGATGGATCAAAAATTGCTAATTCATAAAGAGCCATTGAACCAGCCCAACCGGAAACTAAAGCTGTATGCATTATATGCACAGCGATTAATCGACCAGGATCATTCAATACGACGGTATGGACGCGATACCAAGGCAAACCCATGATAAATACCCCTTTATCAGAAAAAGTGGACACTATGTAACTTTCTCGCATTAGAGAAGATCATGCTATGGAACTAAAAACCGTGTATGACAAAGATGAACACGTATTCAAAGCCATTAATGGAGAAATAGTTTAAAAAAAATGTTATGTTCATAATAGTAGCAGAAGTGGAACTAAGATACCTTTTTTGTGTACTAATACACAATGTGGGAATTGGTCCCATTTTACCACTGAGCAAACACATAAAATACTTGGAACGTGAAACTGAGACATTTGCACGACAAAGAGGTATACGAACCATTATTGTTCGAGTAATGTATGCAGCTAAAGAAGCGTTTGGTATCTAACTAAGGCATTATAATAATGTTACAATACTTGATTTTATTGTAACAAATAAAAGTTTAACAAATAAAGGTTAGTTATTGGCAATTAATTATACTATTTGATAAATACGTATACCATTAAATACGTTTTTATTGAACATATTCAATAAGATTATCAAAATAGCATTTTACTATTACCTAAAGAAGTAATTTCATGAGGGTGTTCAAAGACTTGGCATTCCAAGTATATTACTTGGACCGTATGATCTTTAGACCGCAAGGCGGTCTTTCATTTCATTTCTTTTCTATTTTTAAAATAGAGAAAATAGAATAATTTTCTCTATTCTGAATATTTTTTTATTCTATTATGGGGTGTTGAAAGACTTGGCATTCCAAGTATATTACTTGGACCATATGATCTTTAGATCAAGGCGGTCTTTCATATCTTTTCTATTTCTAGAATATATAAAATAGAAAATTTGCTTTATTCTTAATATTTTTTTATTCTATAGGGGGTTGAAAGACTTGGCATTCCAAGTATATTACTTGGAGCATATGATCTTTAGATCAAGGCGATCTTTCATATCTTTTCTATTTCTAGAATATATAAAATAGAAAATTTGCTTTATTCTGAATATTTTTTTATTCTATATGAGGGGGTTGAAAGACTTGGCATTCCAAGTATATTACTTGGAGCATATGATCTTTAGATCAAGGCGATCTTTCATTTCTTTTCTATTTTTAGAATAGAGAAAATAGAAAATTTGCTTTATTCTGAATATTTTATATATTCTATATAAGGGAGAGGGCCCTTCATGCCATTGGGCGTTCCGAAAGTACCTCATCAGCATTTCGAAGAAGAAGATGCTATTTGGATGGACTTATATAACAAGCTTTATGAGGAAAGACTCCTTTTTTTGGTTAAGCCACTTGACGACGAGATTGGAAATCAACTCGTTAGTATGATGATCTATTTAAGTCTTGATGATGTAACTCAAGAGCAGTTTTTATTTATTCATTGTACTGGTGGACCAATAATACCGGGACTAGCTATTTATGATACTATGCAATATATAGCACCAGAAGTATATACAATGGTGCTCGGGATAGCTGCTTCAATGGGATCTATTATCCTAAGCGGGGGGTATCTTGGTAAACGTATAGCATTCCCTAGTGCTACAATTATGCTCCATCAACCCGCCAGTACTTGGACGAATGGAGTGTCCAGGATGTGTACAGAGAATGCTGAGGATTTAAGAATGATTAAAGAACTCATTGTGCAAATTTATGCAGAAAGAACGAACGAAAAAGAAAAGTTCGTCATTTGGAATCAGTTAGACAGAGATTTTTTTATGTCAGCAGAAGAGACGCTGGAATATGGCCTTGTTGATCTTATAATTGGCAAGAGAAGGACGGCACCCTCCTGGCTAAAAAGAAAACGAAAACGGGGTCCTATGAGCAGGATTTTGCACGAGGAAATAACTTCAAACGAGGATCCACGTTTAAATTAAATCCCATGACGCTTTTGATAAGCGATATGTAGCTCCAAGGGGCTCCTCGAAAAGAAACGAATGAAAATGGAGGAAATGGAAATCGAGCCCCGTCAATTTGAAATCGACGGACTTGTTTCTCAATCTCAATTTTTGATTTCAGGATTTACCGGATAGGGCCATCGGTATAGTGGACTTAAACTAATCTAAATCTTGACAGGGCGGTACTCTAACCAATTGAACTACAATCCCAATAGATCGCCTGCCAACTAATCTGCAGTAATACATTATGTTACTCCGAATCAATAAAACATTGGATGTTCATTTCCTCGAAGAAGTATCACTTCGTTCCATTAGGTCTATGCATATACATGCATATATGCATAAAACACAGATACATCAGGAGTTAAAAAACGAACTACGCTTTCTCGATGCCAGAGACTTACATAAATCTATTATGGAGGGACCATGTTTATATTGGGTCAACTGGATTTGAACTAACGTTGGCCTATTGACAAATTAAATAGAATTCAATAAAATGGAATAAAATTAATTCCAAAAAAAATGCTATTGTTACTATTTAATTCAAATTAAATAGAATTCCAAAGAAAGTTACTATTGTTACTATTGACCATTTTAATATAATTAAATTTTTTATGGTAATGCGCCCAAATTAAAACTTATTATTTTTTTTGTATTTGCAGGGAGGAGCAAATGCTAAATACATTTAGGACCTTGGTATTGGCGTGGTTAGAAAGATACAATTGTGTTTTGTTATTTGGGTTATTTTACGGGTTCCTTTCCACATTACCGTTGAGCCCCGCTCAAATATATTTCACGAGATCCTTTATTTTAGAACACGACGCAAGAAGAAGAAGTGAGTTCAAGAGAAAATATCTTGGGCAAGAAAAAGGCTTTAGCTTGCGCAAAAGCCAAGTAATTTTCAGTGGTTCTCTTTTCGCGCAGGCAATAGTATTTTTCTCCATTTATTGCACTCCTATCTATTTGGCGTTTTTCAACCCCCATGTAATGCTTTTTATCGCTGCACCAATCGTGTGCGCTATTTTGGATAAGTATATACACGAATTATCTCCTAATCGTACAAAATTGTTACTAATTGGAATAGTTCTTCATTTAATGAATCCAATACTATTTTTTTCGGACTCAATTTTTACAAGATTAATCAATATATTATTGTTTCGATATACCGAGAATTTAGTATTTCTGATAAGTGCTTTCATTGGTTGGTTGAGCGGGCAAATTTTATTCATCAAGTTGGCAAAATTTTTTTGTTTGCGCATAGAGCGCGATTCTACATTCTTGGGAAGTAGATATGCGACATCAAAACGGTATATAAAGGAGACTTTAAAGATTTTCTTCTTTGGATACTTTTTCCTATTCTGTTTTAGCGGGAACACCCCAAATGTTTTTTTTACTAAGAGGTTCAAGGAAGAACTTTTTGGGAAAAACGTACTCGTAGAACCCTTTTCTACGATTCAAAAATCAATTAATAGATTGAGGAGGAAAGAACAAGGAAACAACACAAGAGTGAGATTGTTGACGAAATCTAGTGACAAAAAAACGTCTAAGAAAAAGTATGATTTCGCCCCACTCCCGAGTGAAGCTGAACTTGATGACAAAGTATCTGAGATAGAAAAGGAGCAGACCAACGACGGCGGAGGAAAAGACAAAAAACCATACCCTATTGAGTATGTACTAGCAACATGGATTGGGAAAACGTGGCTCAATATGTTTTATGATTATCGCAGATGGAATTGGCCAATACGATATATTGAAGTGGACCCTGAAAATTTTGTTCAGGGGCATTTTGTCGGTCCTCTCAAGTCGGAAGTTGCCGACTATTTCTTTGATACGTGCATCAGCGATGGAAGAGAAAAACTTTCTTTCACATCCTCACCGGGTGTTTTCTGGTTTGCGGAAATGATCCGCCAAAATATGGGGCATTCAGAAACCCTTTCAGGGTTAGAAACTGATTCTTCCAATGAAGATAATTTTGCTAAATGGGTTGTAGCAAAAACAAGTAGAAGGGATCACTTAGGCAGTGAGCTTGAAGACCGAGTAAAAGCTCTAAGCAATGGAGCACCTATTCTAGGTGTGATAGAGAAGAGGGTAAAATTCTCCATGGAAAGTGGAACGTGCCTTCCCGAAATAGAAGATCCTTTCCTGAGTGGGCCCTTTCGGGGAATAATGGAGCATTCGAGATCCGCATGGATTCCCCTATCTAAGAATATATCCGATGAGGATAGATTAGCTCAAGAGCTATCTAAACAGCGACAGAAAAAGTCGCGTACTCGCGAAGAAGCAAAAAAGGCGAAACTTATAATTTATGAAATTTCAAGTATATTGAATTTACTAAAGAAAAATAAGAGTCGTAAAGAAACAAGAACGACACTTATTAGGGGAAAAAAGATTCAGTTTCTTCTTAAGACTGTCTTGAATAAATTGAAGAAACTTATTCGGTTCAGTAATAAATTATGTTTATTCTTTGATGAGAGAAAGTTATCATTCTCGGAGAAACATGGGAAGAACGAGGGGATATCTAATACTCCAGAGGAAGAACAAATCTATGATAAAAGAGAGGGTGAGGGTCTAATTGGAATAATGGAAGAATTAATGGGTGAGTTCGTATTATCCCTTAATAAAAAGGAAAAAAAAGATTCTAATATTGCTGATATAGATGTAATCGGCAACCTCGAAGAGGGGTCTCTTTCAGGAGAGGATGCTTTTGAGAAGTTCATGGATCAGTTCTTTTTGTTCGTTGAAAATAAGTTATTATTCTTGGATAAATCGGAAAAGGATGAACAAATTTCTGATCAAAAAAAAGAGAATGATCATTTTGAAAAAGGGGTCTCTGCTCCTGTTTTATTTTTTCCAGAAAATAAAAAAGTAAAATTGATTTTCAATTTTTGGCTCCCCCTCTTCGATCTATTTCGAAGAAGGAAGGTTGGGTTGAAAGAGTTGGAAAATTTAGTTGTTTCCAAAAGAAAAGCTGGAAAGGCCTTAGATCCCAACATTTCTGCGGTTTTCAATAAAATAGTTTTGAACGAATTGAAACTTTCGGAGATTAAGAGGGATGCACCTTTTTGGGCTTCCAAACTTCATACTGGTTTATTTGATGATTTTGGTGAGACAAACGACCTCGATCTTGCCTCACCAGACGCTCGGAGCGCCATGCTTGTGGACCCAGTGTTCGACGATCCAAATATAGTCAGTTGGATCTGGGAGGCGGATGATGACCGAAACGTAATAAAAGGATCCATACGTGCTCAAAGACGTAACCTTAATACATTGATGGTATATGATATACATGTACGTTCCTCTTTCTTCGTGAGATTTTCTGAAATGGGAGTGAAAAGCGAACGAATAAGAAAAAAACGCGGAAGAAGAGATAAAATAAAGGTAAAGTTTTATTCGAAAGCAAATTGGTTGCAGCATTCTCGTGGTCCTCTTCGTGAAATGTATAAACCATTTCAGACTAACACAGAACGGACTCGCCTGGAAGAATTGACTTGGATGGATGAGGAATTTATCCAAATCATAAGAGGTGTGTGCTTAATCATTCTTCTTTATATAAGAAAATTTATACTAGTACCTTTGTTCATAATAACGAAGAATATTGTTCGTACATTATTATTTCAGTTTCCCGAATTGAAGGAAGATTGGAATGATTGGACGAGAGAAATGTATGTCATATGCGATTATGACGGTGTTGAATATTCAGAAACAGAATACCCAGAAGACTTTTGGGAAGTTGGAATGCAAGTAAAGGTTCTATCCCCCTTTCGCTTTAAACCTTGGCATGAAGAGCACTCTGAAGGCGATGCTGGTTATTTAACGATGAATCCCATGGTATTAACTGAAAAACCTTTCTCTGGCACAACCTCTGATTCTGAACAGGAGAAGAGTGACGATCTGTCCAAAGTTTGGGAAGAATTCTTCGGACCTATTAAAAGATTCTGGGGACCTCGTATCAAACAAATGATACAACGTATTAATTCGTTGATACGACCAGTGATAGCACTTAGCAAAGAATTAATAAGACGTATTAAAGAATCGATAGGGCGAGTAATAGGGCGTATAAAAGAGTTGATAAGATTTATCAAATTCGATGAATGGATAAGACATATCAAAGAATTAATAGGGCGAGTGATAGAACATACGATAAAATGGATAAGACGTATCCAAGAATCGATAGAACGAGTTTTAGAACGTAGCAAAAAATTGCTAGGGCGAGTGCTGAAAGGGATTACATGGATCAAAAAATCCGAACTTAAACCAGATCAAAAGGTTATAAACGATGATGAAATGAATGATCGAGTTCCTTCTCAATTACGGATTCCTTCTCAATTACAGATTAAGGCTAAACCAAGGGTTAAGCATGAATTTGGAATGAAAACTCGACTAAATCTTAAACAAAGGACTGAGGAGAGCAAGGTTAAACAAAGGACTGAGGAGAGCAAGGTTAAACAAAGGACTGAGGAGAGCAAGGTTAAACAAAGGACTGAGGAGAGCAAGGTTAAACAAAGGACTGAGGAGACTAAAATGAAACAAAGAAATGAGGATATGAAACAGATTACAGAAAAGTATCTGTTGAACTTAGATATTCACGCCAAATTGAAGAAGGAAATTGATCAATATTCTTATGATATAGGATCCGGATTGAAAGACAAGTTGGTCCAAAAGAGGATTCGGGAAATAACTGCTCGAAAAAAAAGCGTTCGATTCGATATTGATCGAAATTCTCGCTATTTCAAGAAGCTTTTTTTGAGAAAAAAACTTTTAGTCATTAATTTAAAACTAAGTGTTATGAATCTTGTCGATTCAATTTTCGATTTTTTTAATTTATTAAAAAGGAAAATTGCAGCAATTCCGAATAATGATTCAAATACATTTTTAATTCCCGAAAAGAAACAAGATTTCAAAATTGACCCTGAGAAAATTTCTCAAGCATATGTATTTCACAAGATGTGGCAAATAAGGACAATGAACAAGTCTTATGCTAAAGATTTACTAAAATCTAGAACATCATCCCCCTTAATTAAAAAAAATATTAAGGAATTACTAGAAATACAAGGAATATTGGAATCTAAGCAACCCCAAGATTTAAGGATGAACCACTGGAAACAATGGTTAAATTTTTGTTATGGGTATAGAGTAGTAAAACCCAAAGGTTCTCGATTATCACAGATATGGTCTAGAATAGCACCCCAGAAAGGACGAAATAAACTTAGTAACCAATGTACGAATAAGCATAAGTGCGAATTTGAATCTTTTATAAGAATGCTCCAGAAATGGAATAAACGTTATAGATATGATTTATTAGCCTATAATTATTTAGATTCCGAGAAAGACCATATTCACAGACATTTAATACAAGATATGGTGGTAAGAAACATACCAGATCATATTAATACCAATAAAAAAACTCGGAAGAGTCTCATATCAAATTTCTTCACATTGGATAAAAGTGATTTAAAATTGCACAAGGAAAAATGGAATAAAACAGAATTGAGGAAGAGTGATGGGAAAAGTGACATCAAATTGGATAAGAGTGATGGGAAAAGTGACATCAAATTGGATAAGAGTGATGGGAAAAGTGACATCAAATTGGATAAGAGTGATGGGAAAAGTGACATCAAATTGAATAAGAGTGATAAGAGAATTGATAACGAACCGGATAAAAAAGGAAAAAGTAAAGGAATTGGAAGAGGAAAATTGTATTACATAGATATCTTTGCCAATGCAAATGAAACCGATCGGTTTCATGAAAATGAAACCAATCAAATTGATCAAATGGAACCCGATCAATTTAATCAAATTAAAACCGATCAATTTAATCAATTTAAAACCGATCAATCCTTAGATGATTTCAATTTTGAATCGAATGAGAGTAGAATAGATATTGAATCTAACGAAAGTAAAATGGATGATAATTTGCTGATTGATTTTTTGGATGGTTACAAATTCTTAAAATCCTATTGGTTTTTCCCAATATTCGCCGAAAATCTAGAACTTTCGGGGGTGATTCAAACTATTCGTTCCGATATAACTTCCCTTATTGAGTATTGTCAAATGCGTTTGCCTGTAGATCAATATTTATCCAAGCTCAATTCCTATTATTCCGAATTATGTAAAGAGAGAGCGAAGAAAGTGAAAGATCACGATAAGATAAACAGGATTAGAAATAGCATAAATAAACTAAATGCTTCTTTGGATAATCTGAGTCCCCATATGGATAATTTTATAAATAAAGTTTACGCTAAATCCGATCTGAAATTGCCGTGGTTAAAACCAGAGGTTTCTTTTGCATTGGTAGTTAAAAAGAAGAAGATTTCTAAGAAGCTCCTAGAAGGAGATAAGAAGGTCCTAGAAGAAGATAAGAAGCTCCTAGAAGAAGATAAGAATCTCTTAGAAAAAGATAAGAATCTCTTAGAAAAAGATAAGAATCTCTTAGAAAAAGATAAGAATCTCTTAGAAAAAGGTAAGAAGCTCCTAGAAAAAGAAATGAAACCACCGATTTTCAGAAAAACTGAAATAAGCCCAGAAGAACCTGAAGTAACTCGAGAAACCCAAATCCGATTGATAAGAGAGGAGATTTCCAAATTGATAAGAGAAGAGGCGCAGATTGTCGAACAACCAACAACAGCAGAAGAGAATGAGATTCAAACGGAGTGTGAAGCTGATTATGAAGTACCTCTGAGGGATTATCTACGTAAGGACCATACTGTCTTTATTCCTTTGAATAAAGTGATGGAAAAGGATAAACTAACAGCGGAGATTATAGCATATAAGCAAAAACTCGCAGAAGCAATTGATGCTTTTCATTTCATTTGTCGGAAAAGGGCAGGTATGCCTGAATTGTATTTTTGGAGGATTGGGCTTTGGTTAAATTTCAATCGTATACTGAATGAAGTAGCGGAGCTAGATAAGTTTCCTACAATACAACTGAACAAACTTAAAACTTTCAATTTTGTGTTTACAGATCTGAAAAAAGCGATAGAGAAACAACCAAAAAGACAAGGTCACGAAGAAAAAAGGAAGGATAGTGATAGAAATGTATACAACGAGTTGAAGGTTCAATTGAACCCTGGATGGGAAAAAGGGGATAAGAAAAATATATGGATACAGGCCAATAGGGTTGGTGCAAAAATAAACACCGAACGTATTAGTAGAAATGGTGGTCTTCCCTTGCTTAAGAAAGAAGTGTGGTTTCTTTCCCAATATGAATATATAGCAAATACAATGGAATTTTTACTTTTTGATGAATCTCAAAAAGATCAAGCTAAGAATCAGAAATCTGAGAAATCTAAATCAGATAAAGCTAAATCTGCTGAAGAGGATAAAGGTTCTGCACCAGATAAAGCTAAACCTGCTGAAGAGGAAAAAGATTCTGCATCAGATAAAGCTAAATCTGCTGAAGAAGATAAAGGTTCTGCAAATCAAGAGGAAAAAGATTCTGCAAATCAAGAGGAAAAAGGTTCTACATCAGATAAAGCTAAATCTGCAAATCAAGAGGAAAAAGGTTCTACATCAGATAAAGCTAAATCTGCAAATCAAGAGGAAAAAGGTTCTACATCAGATAAAGCTAAATCTGCAAATCAAGAGGAAAAAGGTTCTGCAAATCAAGAGGAAAAAGATTCTGCATCAGATAAAGCTAAATCTGCTGAAGAGGATAAAGTTTCTGCAAAAAACCGGAAAGTTCATAAAGAAGTTCCACTTTCAACAAGGGCGCTACGTCACCTAACTAAAATTTGTAACCTAAATGACGCCACAGACGTGGTTGTATTTCTCCATAAATTCCACTCCAAAAAGTATCCAGAACTAGAACACCTAATGAATGAAAAGAAAATATTAAAACATGTGGCGAATTGTCTTTGTTTCAATGATTGCCCTAACTATTGGGCATTATTAGGGTGCAACAACGACCGATCCCTAGTCGATCAAATGTTGTTCAATATGTGGTTAGACCCTCTTGTTTGTCTCTCTGTGGTATTAAAAGACATTAAAGTATTTAAATCAAAAAATAGGATTCGGAAAGGGCTATATGTAGATCTTTCTGATAGATCTGCGCGATCCATTCTTAATGAAAAAATTTCAAGTTCCCTCATTTTCGAAGATATTTTGCTTCCAAGACGCCGCAGAGAATTCCGAATTCTTAATCGTTTGAATCTTGAAAACAATCTAGCTGGAGGAAGTACGGGATATTCCAACGGTAAACAATACGTACAGAGTGATGAGGAGTTAATGGAAAACGACCAATGTGTTGGCATAGATACAACACAAAAAATGAAACGTTTTCTTTGGCCCCGCTATCGAGTAGAGGATCTTATTTGCATGAATAGATATTGGTGGAATAGCAATAGGAGCCGTACTGTTTTGAAAGTACGTATGTATCCAAAAATGGATAATTGGAATAGTTGGGAGAATTTCTTATGTTTGATTACGAAGTACATGAGAAAACTGCTATTTTTGATGCATTCTGTAATAAAAAAACTCATATTTTATGCCAACTCTTGGAAAGCAGAATAATGTTATACTTTACACCATGTTACTGCTTTGCAACAGAAAAAAAAAGAGCGTTAAAGAAAGAATAACTTTTTTTAAGTTTTGTTTTGATTAATAAAAAGGTTGTTCGGTTAGAAATACAAACCATCTAATCCACTACTCTTCTCTCTTCCAAGGAAGAGTAGTGGATTAGATGGTTGAACAGAAATCAAATTTGCCTAGAAAAGCAAATAAGGTGACAAAAAAAGGGTAACCGCTCTATCCTGAGCAGAAAATGGCAAATTGGATCTGGGCGAGTAGAGAAAAAAGTAACCCTAGGTTGGAAATTTAGGAATAATAGAGTATATTTAATATGTACATAATACATACCATTACAAAAGTTTGAGTGAGCTACGAGAGGATCTGGTAAAAAGGAACCAATGATACTTTGGTTCAGCCAGTCCCAACTAATGGGATTTCGATGTTAAATTGGTGTGTCAAATCGAATGGAGTTAGAGGCCTATCCAACAGCAATAGCGTCACGTTATTCAGATGGAGATCTTATCTACCCATAAAATAAGAAATTATCTATTCCCGTTGGAAAAATTGGATCAACAGCCAAACGCGATACTGGAAACCGGGATACTCCAAGTTTATCAAACTATTTCCTTAGTCGCGTTTGGCTGATAAAATATCGGATTTATCGACTGTATCGAGGACCACCTCAACTCCAGACCCCCCTTTAAGGCGTAATCCACGCCCGCCTCCTAGATCCAAAAATAAAAGGATCTCATTCTTTTTTTCTGACTATAAATCCATATTATTTGAATAGGAGGAATTATCTTTTTATGATAAAAAATTTGTCCATTCGTTTATCTTTAGGTCCTAAAGAACAGAAAGGATCTGTAGAATCTCAGGTGGGTTATTTAACCAATCGAATTATAGGACTTACCCAGCATTTGCAACTGCACAGAAGAGACTATTCAACGCAAAGAGGTTTGCGTAAAATCGTGGGTAAACGCACGCGACTTCTTGCTTATCTGTCCAAAAAAGATATACTTCGTTACAATGATTTAATAAGTCAATTAGGTATTCGTGGACTAAAAACACGTTGATTTTAACGAAGTTCTCAAATTCAATTTTGGTTCATTAAATTTCGGATCCTGACTAAACTAATAAGTCATTTTTTTTCTAATCGATTTCTAAAACAAATCGGAGGATATTTATTATTATGCTTGCCACAGAGAAAGACCCCATGAGGGTAAGTATGGGTCCTCATCATCCATCAATGCATGGTGTTCTTCGACTTATGGTTACTCTTGATGGTGAAGATGTTATTGACTGTGAACCCATATTAGGTTATTTGCATAGAGGAATGGAAAAAATTGCTGAGAACCGAACAATTGTCCAATATCTCCCCTATGTAACACGATGGGATTATTTAGCTACTATGTTCACAGAGGCTATAACGGTAAATGCACCAGAAAGATTGGTGAATATTCAAGTACCTAAGAGGGCTAGCTATATCAGAGTGATTATGCTAGAGTTGAGTCGTATAGCTTCTCATTTGTTATGGCTTGGACCTTTTATGGCTGATATTGGTGCACAGACTCCTTTCTTTTATATTTTCAGAGAAAGGGAAATGATATATGATTTATTTGAAGCTGCCACCGGTATGCGAATGATGCATAATTATTTCCGTATCGGGGGGGTAGCTGTAGATTTACCCTACGGGTGGATAGAAAAATGCTTGGATTTTTGCACTTATTTTTTACCGAAAGTCGCGGAATATGAAAGACTTATTACACGCAATCCTATCTTTTTGAAACGAGTGGAGGGAATAGGTATTATTGATAGAGAAGAAGCAATAAATTGGAGTTTATCAGGACCCATGCTACGAGCTTCTGGAATCCAATGGGATCTTCGTAAAGTGGATCATTATGAATGTTACGATGAATTTGATTGGGAAATTCAATGGCAAAAAGAAGGAGATTCATTAGCTCGTTATTTGGTACGGATCGGGGAAATGAAAGAATCCCTAAAAATCATTCGACAGGCTCTGGAAATAATTCCAGGGGGGCCTTATGAGAATTTAGAGGCTCGACGTCTCAATAAGAGAAAAGATTCACAATGGAACGATTTCGAATCCCGATTTTTTAGTAAAAAAGCTTCTCCTACCTTTGAATTGTCAAAGCAAGAACATTATGTGAGAATAGAAGCTCCCAAAGGAGAATTAGGAATTTTTCTAATGGGAGATGACAGCATTTTTCCTTGGAGATGGAAAATCCGTCCACCTGGTTTTATTAATTTGCAAATTCCCCCTCAACTGGTTAAAAAGAGGAAATTGGCCGATATCATGACGATTTTGGGTAGTATAGATATCATTATGGGAGAGGTTGATCGTTGAAATGGTGATTAATATAGCGGATTTCGAAGAACAAGCAATCAAATTCTCTTCTCGATTGGGGTTTTCAAAAGAAATCTCTAGTCTTATATGGATTTTAATTGACATTACTATTCTTCTATTGGGTATTACGATAGGATTATTAGTTATTGTATGGCTCGAGAGAAAAATATCTGCGGCAATACAACAACGTATTGGCCCTGAATACGCGGGTCCTTTAGGAATTATTCAAGCTTTGACAGATGGGATTAAACTACTTCTAAAAGAAGATATTCTTCCATCTAGGGGGGATATTTATTTATTTAGTATTGGACCAGTTGCAGTGGTTATACCTATTTTCCCAAGTTATTTAGTAATTCCCTTTGGCCGCCACATTGTTCTACTTGATCTTAGTATAGGTGTTTTTTTTTGGATCGCTGTTTCTAGTATTGCCCCCCTTGGCCTGCTTATAGCAGGATATGGATCAAATAATAAATATTCTTTTTCAGGTGGTCTCCGAGCTGCCGCTCAATCTATTAGTTACGAAATTCCTTTAGCTTTATGTGTATTATCTATTTCTCTACGTGTGATCCGTTGGAATATGAGATTGCTTTTGTCTTCTTTCTAGAAGAAAGAAGGGGAAATGAATGAATGGGATGAGTATTGATTTTTCATCCCGGTCGAAAAACTAGATGGTCATATGGGTGAGATCGAACAGTTTATGAATCCGCAGTAAAATGATTGAGTCCCATTCCCCATGTACAAGAGTGAAAGCATGTGCAATCAGTGAAAACTGTATACCCCAGTTCATATATTGGTCATCGGGGCCCAACAGCGGGGAGGCAAAACAAAAAAATGTATGAAATTACTATCATACATACCGAAAAGTGAGCAAAGGTAGGTGATGAGAAACACCAAGATATAAGAAAGATTAGTGAGAAAGATCAACTTCTTTCCAGATCAGAGATGTTTCCATCGAAATGGGATGACAATGAGGACTTGTCATTGGTAGGGATGATCAAGTAGTACTTCCCCAGAACCCCGATCTAAAGTATGTTTCTATCTACTGTAAAAAGAAGGACTATCCAGAACGAAGTAATGCTTTACACAGTTCCCCCTCTCCCAGAAAAAAAAAATAGTGAAGCTTAAGATAGGTTCAAAAGCTCATAGCAGACAGAATCTCATTGGTCCAAAATGTATTAACATTCTGATGCTTTTTTTTACTGTTATTTTTATTCCCCAATGGCCATCGAGAAGCCGTATGAAGCGAAAGTTTCACGTACGGTTTTGGAATAGAGAGGAGAACAGCGATGTTCCCGTCGACTATAATTATCCAACAGCTCAAGTACAATTGATATAGTTGAAGCACAGTCCAGATATGGGTTTTTAGGATGGAATTTGTGGCGTCAACCCATAGGGTTTATAGCTTTCTTTATCTCATCTTTAGCAGAATGTGAGAGATTGCCGTTTGATCTACCAGAAGCGGAAGAAGAATTGGTAGCGGGCTATCAAACTGAATATTCGGGTATTAGATTTGGGTTGTTCTATGTCGCTTCTTATTTGAATCTATTAGCTTCTGCATTCTTTGTAACAATTCTTTATTTGGGCGGATGGAACTTTTCCATTCCATTAATACCCATTCTGGAACATTTTGAATGGGATTCTATTTCTGGAATTAGCGAGATCATTAATATAATGATGGGGGTCCTTATTCTATTAGCTAAAGCTTATCTGTTCTTATTTCTCTCTATCACGGCAAGGTGGACCTTGCCCAGGATAAGAATAGACCAATTATTGGATCTCGGTTGGAAATTCCTTTTACCTATTGCTTTGGGCAATCTATTACTTACAGCTTCTTTCCAACTTTTTTTGTTGTGACCCAATATTTCTTCTTCGCTTTTTGGGTTTTGCAATAATCCAAAAAAATGGATAGATAAAATCTATGAAGAGAAAGAATTCTCTAGCAAATGATTATTTAAGGAGATTTGCCACATGTTCTCCACGATGACTGGGTTTATAAATTATAGTCAACAAGCAATACAGGCTGCGAGATACATTGGTCAAGGGTTTATGGTTACCTTATATCACATGAATCGTTTACCTGTTACTATTCAGTATCCCTATGAAAAATTGATTCCATCAGAACGATTTCGCGGACGGATTCACTTTGAATTTGATAAATGTATTGCTTGTGAAGTATGCGTTCGTGTATGCCCAATCAATCTACCCGTTGTTGATTGGGATTTTGGAAAAGATATTGGAAAAAAACGATTACAAAATTATAGTATTGATTTTGGAATTTGCATCTTTTGTGGGAATTGCGTCGAGTATTGTCCCACAAATTGTCTGTCAATGACAGAAGAATATGAGCTTTCAACCTATGATCGCCATGAATTAAATTATGATCATGTCGCTTTGGGGCGTTTGCCAATATCGGTCATTGAAGATTTAACAATTCGAACAATTCCGAGTTCAACTTATTTGTCTGAAGGAACTAGGGAAAAAAGATTCTGATTCAAGAACTAATACCCATTATTCAGATTGATCGAGTTCCAGGGCTCATGGAGAAATAAGATACCTTTTTTGGATGAATCGGGGATTCGGAATCTTATTAACATTCTATTAATAATTTAACATGTATGATTGATCAAAATCTATGATGGACCGATTCAATTAGGAATCAGTGCTCTTACTGCACTTAAATATCTGAAGTATTAATATTTATATAGAATATACCAAATAGGTATAGGTAAATGGGGTCACTTTTTTCTTTAGTGAATGAGATCATGAGGAATAATATTCAAACTTATTAATGCACATAATGAATCAACCTGAACCCATATATGATATTCTTTTGGCCCCTCTAACGCTAGGTCTCATATTAGGAGGTCTAGGAGTAGTATTATTTACTAATCTAATTTATTCTGCCCTTTCGTTGGGACTAGTTCTTGCTTGTATATCTCTATTCTACATTCTATTGAACGCGGATTTCGTAGCTGCTGCACAAATCCTGATCTACATAGGAGCTGTCAATATTTTGATTGTATTCGCTGTTATGTTGATAAATAACCAGAAGTATCTAAAATCTGCTCCTCCCTGGACCGTAGGAGATAGCATCACTTCAATAGTTTGTACGATTCTTTTTTGTTCATTAGTGACTATTATACTGAACATATCATGGTTCGGAATATCTCTGACTAAAAAATCAGATCAAATTTTGGAACGAGACTTAACGAACAATGTTCAACGTATTGGGGCTCATTTATCCACTGATTTTTTTCTTCCATTCGAACTTATTTCTATAATTCTTCTAGTTGCTCTTGTAGGAGCTATTACTATAGCTCGCCGAGAAGAAATAGTTTGAAGAAAAAGTTGCAAATAAAAGTTCTCTTGCGTGTTATTAGGATAAGTACGATTCTTATAGATCATGGAAAAAATATTTGAATTCATTGGATAATCAAAATAATAAACTTGAAAGAACTTTTGTTTGTATCTAAAGAAACCGAGGTATGAGGAGTTAATCTATTATGCTCGAACATGCACTTATTTTAAGTGCTTATTTATTATCTATGGGTATTTATGGGCTAGTAACAAGTCGGAACATGGTTCGAGCGCTTATGTGTCTTGAGCTAATACTGAATGCGGTGAATTTAAATCTAGTAACATTCTCAGATTCTTTTGATAATCTGCAAGTAAAGGGAGATATCTTCTCGATCTTTGTTATAGCTATTGCAGCCGCTGAAGCAGCTATTGGATTAGCTATTGTTCTGGCAATATATCGGAACAGAAAATCAACTCGTATTGATCAATTTAATTTGCTAAAATGGTAACATAGCAATATTCCCAGATTTTCAATCTGTCTCTCTATTTCATTCAAATAGATAATAGGTCTATTTATCTAATAATGAATCTACATATATATCCTATCTGGATGTTGTACAGATAGATATAGTGTTACGATCAATCGGGAACATTATTGATATTGAACAAATTGCCTGGATGATGCAATAGGGACAACAGAGATAGTACAATCAATGATTTTATTGATTTTCAATAATATCTTGTTATTTGCCATCGTTTTGTTATTGGCCATTTTGTTATTGGCCATTTTGTTATTGGTCATATATTCATTATATAACCTTCTATAATGAAAACTTTTTACATAAAAACTAATGGGAGTTCCTAGATCCAATGGCACATTCAGTCAAAATTTATGATACATGTATTGGTTGTACCCAGTGTGTACGAGCTTGTCCCACAGATGTATTGGAAATGATACCTTGGGAAGGATGTAAAGCTAAACAAATTGCTTCTGCTCCAAGAACAGAAGACTGTGTAGGTTGTAAGAGGTGTGAATCCGCTTGTCCAACGGATTTCTTAAGTGTACGTGTTTATTTATGGCATGAAACAACTCGTAGTATGGGTCTAGCTTACTGATCCATATGCACAATGAAAATGGTTAGATCTATCCCATACCTATTTTGAATTCCTCCTTTTTTCTTTCACTGATCAAAACCCATACTCGACCAAGATCTCGAGCATGGGTTTTGATATCGGAAGTATCTTTGCTTGCTATTATGAGCAATTTACCTTGGTTAACCATAATTGTGATTTTGCCCATATCTGCGGGTTTGTTAATCCCATTATTTCCCCATCGAGGGAATAAGATTATTCGATGGTATACTCTGGGTATTTGCTTATTAGAGCTCCTTTTAATAACCTATACATTCCGTTATCATTTCAATTTGGATAATTCATTAATCCAATTGGAAGAGAATTACAATTGGATAGATCTTATTCATTTTCATTGGCGACTGGGAATTGATGGACTTTCCATTGGACTGATTTTATTGACGGGGTTTGTTACTACTTTAGCTGCTTTGGCCGCTTGGCCAGTTACTCGAAATGCACGATTGTTGCATTTCTTGATGTTAGCAATGTACAGCGGCCAATTAGGATTATTTGCTTCTCGAGATATTTTACTTTTCTTTCTCACGTGGGAGTTAGAACTAATTCCCGTTTACCTACTTCTATCCATGTGGGGGGGTAAAAGACGTTTATATTCGGCCACAAAATTTCTTTTATACACTGCAGGTGGTTCTGTTTTCATTTTAATGGGGGCTTTAAGTATGGGTCTCTATGGCTCTGATGGGCCCACATTTGATTTAGCAATATTGGCTAATAGACATTATCCCATAACACTCGAAATAGTTTTTTATTTAGGATTCTTTATCGCTTATGCAATCAAATTGCCAGTCTTCCCTTTACATACCTGGTTGCCGGATACTCATGGAGAAGCGCATTATAGTACATGTATGCTTTTGGCCGGAGTCCTCCTGAAAATGGGAGGATATGGATTGATCCGAATCAATATGGAATTGCTACCTCATGCGCATTCTCTATTTTCCCCGTGGTTGGTAATAATAGGGGCGTTGCAAATTATCTATGCAGCCCTAACTTCTATGGGTCAACGTAATTTGAAAAGGAGGATAGCCTATTCATCAATATCTCATATGGGTTTTGTAATTCTAGGAATTGGTTCCCTGACAGATATAGGGCTCAATGGAGCCATTTTGCAAATGATTTCTCATGGATTAATTGGTGCTGCACTTTTTTTCCTGGTAGGAACAAGTTACGATAGGATACGTACTCTTTTCCTTGACGAAATGGGAGGAATTGGTATAGCAATTCCTCAAATATTTACTATGTTCAGTAGCTTTTCAATGGCTTCTCTCGCATTGCCAGGAATGAGTGGTTTTGTAGCAGAATCTATGATATTTTTGGGAATAATTAATAGTAATTATTATTCTTCAATCTTTCGAATCATTATTATTACAATAGCTGCAGTTGGCATGATATTAACCCCCATCTATTTGTTATCTATGTTACGCCAAATGTTCTTTGGATATAAGGTTTTGAATGTCCCGAACCCCTATTTCACGGATTCGGGACCACGCGAAATTTTTATTTCGATATGTGTTTTTCTACCCATATTAGGTATTGGTCTTTATCCCGATCTAGTTTTATTCCTATACAATTATAAGGTAGAAGCCATTTTCTCTGGATCTTTCTCTTTCTATGAATAGCCAAAAAAATGTACCGGAGGATAGATTTGGTATCTATCAAAAAATCTAGCTGTGTTCTTTTCTTTGTGAAATCTCAATAGAAAAAAATGGAGAGTATTTTCTTTCTAAATAGAAAGTTCAAGTTATTTCAAGTAGTGATTCTACGATTCTATAATCACCTTTTGAAATAACTTGGACAATTTAAGTATTGATCTCAGTTATCAATAATAACTGAATAATTCTATTTATTCTTTCCTGCGGGGATTTATTCCATTTATGGTTTTATGCTAAACTAGCCACCCATAGCTGTGTAAACCTATTCCTAATAGATCAACCCCCAAATAACAGATCCAAACTATAAAAAATCCTAGAGAAGCCACAATTGCCGGTTTCTCACCTTGCCAACCCCTATTTATTCTAGTATGTAGATAAATAGCATATATAGTCCAAGTAATTAATGCCCAAGTTTCTTTGGGGTCCCAGCTCCAATAAGATCCCCATGCTTCATTGGCCCATACTGCTCCAGAAAGAATACCTATGGTTAGAAGAGAGAACCCTATACCAATGGTACGATAACTCCAATGGTCTAATTGGGAAGTCAATTGATATTGACGGGAATTCGTCAATGGAAAATTAAAAGCGTTTTCCAAATCATTTTCTTCTTGATCGCGTGAATACCCATTTTCATGGGTAAGGAACGACCGTAAAAAGCAATTCTTTGTAATAAAAAGAATTTTTCGATTTATTTGAGACGTAATGATCAAATACGCTATTGATGATAGCGATCCACATAAAAGAGTTGCATAACTAAGCAATATCATACTTACATGCATCATTAACCAATGAGATTGTAAAGCGGGTACTAACATTGCAGATTGCTGCATTTTTTCCGGAAGACCTAAAGTAGCAAACCCTTGAGTCAACATAGCACTTGTTGCAGTTATCGCACCTAACCACCGAGTATCCCGGCTCCATATATCTATAACTATATGAATCAAAGAGGAACTCCATGAAAGAAACATGAATGACTCATACAAATTACTTAATGGTAAATGTCCCGAA
>Ga0181465_100018_pt2 | contig 32837 bp, 28 predicted proteins | sample InSIn3gowninarea_FD_119076 | JGI IMG/M metagenome (GOLD analysis project Ga0181465, IMG submission 119076) | Clean room microbial communities from NASA Spacecraft Assembly Facility at Jet Propulsion Laboratory, Pasadena, California, USA -... ... | reverse complement strand
CTTCACAAAGCCTTTTCACCCCTCTGTCCCGATCGCCAGTCCCTCCTCCGTGCCTTCACAGGCGGTGGTCGTATCGGCTTCGACGCACCTTTCATGCCAAGGGATTGTGATATGAGGTGGTACACAACAGAAGAAGTCTGTGAGATCCTAGGACGCTTCGAAAAGATCATTGTACTAGGCGACAGTATGATGAGACATGTGGTAGGGGCAATGAATGTAATTCTCCGCAAAGACCTCGGTTACGGTGCCGTCACAGGATGGAACTTTGACGATGAGGAAAGGTACTTTTATCCCCATCCCTCCCCTTCCCCTTCCAAATCAAACCAAATCTGCATTCCCACTACAATGACAACGCTAACACACCATTTCCAGTGAGAAGTGCTTCTGCACGCACCAAATGGACGTCAAAGCCTGCAGCACCCAAGGCATCTACCGCACCTCTGACGTCCTCCTCCACGACCCCACATCCTTCACCTGCCCACACACCTTCTCTCCAACAACTCAAACCCGAACTTCAAACGTCAACCTAATAATAGAACTAATGCTAAAATACCCCCTCGACCCAACCGAACTGTCCCGCCTCGCCTCCCTCCTCCCATCAACCCGTCCAACCCGTCCAATAGCCCTAATCCTAGGCCACGGCCTCTGGAACGACCTCGACCTCGCCGCGACAACGCATTGGCTAACCGGCATCCTCTCAACCATCTACACCGCCGCGCCCTACCTTCGTCCCTCCGCCCTCCCCCACACGAACACAACCAGCACCGGCACATCAGTACCGATGCCGCACATCCTCCTAATCACCCCCTCAGCAGCCGGCATCCGCAAACCCGACGCATGGATATTGAGTCAGGGTGACAAAGCGCTCCAAATCTTTGAACATAGTGTCCGAGACGAGATTTATGAACACGATGGTGGATTTAGGGATATAGGGGTTGAGCATATGGGGACTTGGAATATGAGTGTGCAGATGGATAAGTGGGATGGGGTGCATTTGAATTTGAGGGGGAATTTAGTTAAGGCTATGGGGGTTGTTAATTGGTTGGGAGGGATTGAGGTTGAGAGGTGGTGATGCGGGTTGAGAGGGAGAGAGACGGAGGGAGCGGGGGTTGTGCGGGACGGATTTCGAGGCGTGGTGTTTGAGAAGCATGTGAGTCTGGTGTGTTGTGGGTCACTGGCTGAGATTGTGTGATTTCGGGTACTATGATCCTAAGATATGGGATAGGAGGATTTACATTGATTGTCGCTTGTGAAGCAGCTGGTGTCGTCTGCACTAGGAGTTACGAGGTCTCATCGCTACTAGTAAGCTACTGCAGAGGTGGAGAGTACGCTGATGCGAGGTAAGATTGTGATCATTCATTGCATTATACAAGATTGATCCATCGTGCTTGCCCATGTGGGTTACAAGTCGTATGTACAGAAACAACTTCCCCTGTCGTGAAATCGTCAAGATTCGTGTAGCTCATTATGTCATGATCATCACTGTTTGCATCAGGGGTTGACCTCTCAATTCTGTGTCGATCCTTGATGTTGTGTCTCTTCTTCCACATTTTTGGTGGTATGGTTCTCTTGCCGTAAACCTAACCATACAACATCCACAGCATGAATAGCAAACCCAGCACTTCGGCAGCTAGCATGTATCCAAGAAGCTCAACGCCGGCACCAGCATTAGCGCCTGCGCTCGTGGTTGTAGCAGCTGTCATGGCTGGGCCACTGAAAGGACGAGTCGAAACTGTCTCAGTAATGATGCTATCGGTGGTATAAGTGCTAGTGGTTACTGCTTCAAGCGTCTTTGTTACGCTAATTGTGTTTGGCTCCGTCAAGTAGATAGTAGTGGTTTCGGCCATAGATTCATTAGATCTTGGCTGGTTGATAGTAACGCTGACTGTCGTAGGCACCGAAATAGTGTCCGTGGTAGTGACGTTCAAGATGGTGGACCACCAAGGTGTAAATGTGCCTGGTGCTTGAGTGAGGGATGAAGAGTTTTTGAGCGTTTCACATGTTGTCTCGGTTGGTGGAATGACTGAGGAAGTGGTTGTGAGAATGGTCAAAGTTGGTTCACTAGGTGGAGGATGCAGTGGTAGGCTGACGGTGGTTGGTTTGACTGCTGGAAGTGGGTTTCCACTAGGCAACGAAAATCGGTCAAGCCGCTTTTCAGCAATTATGTACGGTGGTCGACCGGGGTTGAAGGGGCTGAGGTAGGAAGAGAACTGCCCTTCAAGCTGACTATTGACACTCATGATATGGTCCTGACTTGTGTCGGTCTTGGCAGAGGTTGCCATAGCGAGGTTGCCTAGAGACAGAAATCGTGCAATCACTCCGATGAACGAAGGTAGTCTGACAGCTCTTCCTGCGGATGAAAGAAAGGGACTAGCAGTATAGTTGGCAGGAGTATAAGAGCCACTTGCAGAGGAGTTCGCTGGCATACTAGTTTGGATAGTACTGATTGAAGAATTGCTGGTCATCGAAGCGTTATTGGCTTCTGTAGTAGAGGCCGTGACTGTGATCACAACAACCGTAGTCGATTTGTTGCAAGGGAACGGGGGCTGAGATTGCCAACCAACCGGTGGTGGGGGGTAGGTAGAAGAGGCGTTGAGAAAGCTGGTTGTTGAACTGTCAGAAGTGACAACTAAAGCTGAATAAGCTATTTTGACTGCGCTTTTTCCTTGCGGTACAAACCTGCGGTGACAGTCTGTGTGCCATAACTTGTGGTATGGATGGTTGAAAGAACACAGGAGGCTGGGGTGCCTACGTCCGCGAGTGTCAGAGCGATCCTTATCAAATACTACGTGATCGACTTACCCTCAAGAGATTCAGCTGCAGCGCAGGTTGCGAGGTTGGCGGGACTACCGGCAGCTGCAAACTGAGAGGCGTAGATGATAGTGGTGTGGATTCTTGTAAAGGTTTGAACAACGGTGACAGTCGATGCCTGGGCTGCGACGCCCTGGATGATGGCAGGTGCGACCGCTACCAGAAGTGGGAGAAGAAACCACATCGTGCTTGAAAGACACAAGTGATCGTGGTATAGACGAAAGTAACGCTACCGAGACGGAAAGTGTGAAGAACGACAACAATAGGTATATCGTGCATACAGAAGAGAGTGGCTGCAAGCACGTGCATCAACGAGAGTGTAGATTGTCGAATATAAACAAATCCTCCTGGGACGCGTTGATCAAGTTTCAAGGCTGCAAGTCTGCTCAACACGAGGCTCTGTACCTTCATAAAAATCTGAGCCCGTTTGACAAGAGATCAGAGCGCGAATTTCGAATTTCCCTCTTCACTAAAAACAATATCCTCTTACCATCGACAGCCACAATACGTTTATCCTCCATATCTGTTGCATTACATATGCATATGAACAACTCTCAAATGGCCAAAGACCCATGGATAAGCATGTACGCGCGAAGTTTGAAATCATATAGAATGGAAGCTATCTCACCTGGACCTTAACTGCGTCGACTAGATGCTCAATAGAACGGCAGCTTATGCCAGAAGGTTTGCCGCTGCTTCTCATTCGAACGTGTCTTGAGCATGGTATACTCCTAGACTTGACCTTCATTTTTCATAGCACAAATCTTTTTAAAGATGCCCTGTGCGTTAGATTGTGATTGCAATAGAATCGTCTGATGTTCAAACACGAGGCTCGTAATGAAACCAACAATGTTTAGTACCAGTTGCGTTGACGAAACGACTCGGAGTCCACGGCGGCATATGTTGATGATATATCAGCTGGGGGTACAATACATTAACTAAGAAGTGAAAGAAGGATGGGAGTCAGGAAGCTGAGCAGTCAACACGATTTAATTTTGCTTTGTTTGCATCGTGCAACGCCACTACCACCGCGTTCCCAATCACGTCGATGACAAACATCAGATCAATGCAGCATGAGGAGAAGACCTACGGATCCAAGACTCTCGTGTCGTGAATTTTGACACAAGTCTAGCACATACGATTGAGAAACTGAGCCAGATTTCGCTTTCAAGCACGAACATGTCTTGTGAGCACGAACATCACAGCCATGGTCACGGAGGGCATGATCACGGAGATGGTCATGATCATTCTCATGATGTTGAGCCAGCCCTTCAGTCCAATCTATACAAGCAAATTGAATTCGACAAAATTCGTACCCTAAATGAGGCAGATTCGGGTTCAGGCGTTGGTGTAGTTCGAAAGACCTGGTCCGAACGACTAAGTGATACGCCTATCCTCGAAAGCGATGCCGATGAACAACTCCTTATACACATTCCGTAGGGCCAATTCGATTCCCACAAGAAGCACTGCTGACACCCGTTATCAGTTTCGCCGGATCCTGTAAGCTCTACGCGCTTCTCATCCGTACTTCAGACACACCCAATGCTCCACAAAAACTCAAGCTTTTCCGCAATCGAGACGATCTCGACTTTGGTACAGCTTCCGACCTCCAGCCAACTCAAACCATCGAATTGCCTCGGTCGAACGAAATCGCCGAAATTCCTCTGAATCGGGCGCACTGGAACACAACCACATCAATCGACCTGTTCTTCGAGGACAACCACTCTGATGGGGACGAGGATGTAACGCATGTGTACTATCTCGGCTTCAAAGGCGACTTCATGGCCTTGAATCGAGAACCTGTCAGCTTCTTGTATGAGGCAGCAGCCAATCCTAGCGACCACAAGGTCATTCAGGGATTGCAGAATACCAACCAGCAATCACTCGGACAGTGATGCGACCATACAATGACCATGACCATGACCATGACCATTGGACTTGTTCAAGCAGCTTCTAGCTGCATCTTTCTCTGCCGTGCCCTTTCCTTCCGCTCTCGCTCCTTGTCCAGGTCGGTTTGTGGGGCATCTGGCAGGGCACTGTCCGAAAGAATTGTCTGTGATGGAGCATCAGGTAGCTTCACGCCCTCAATCTCCCGCTCAAGGGCTTCAAGCTCATCCTCAACTTCGTCCTCGTCATTGTTGCTCAACTGGCCTGCCAGCGCATCGCTAATTGCTGTCTGTTCCCTTCTCGCGTCTTCACTATCTTCCATCATCTTCTCCACTGCAGCTAATCCACCCATTTCTTTGTTTATCACCTTGAGGACTTCAGTTCCTCTCTGTAGACCAAAGACAACATCTTTCTGGACAAGCGCAAATTCCACACTGCTTGTCAATTGCTCCAACTGCTCAAGCTGTGCATCTGTTTGCGATAAGAGCGACTCTTGATACTTCTTACGTCGCAATGCAAGCAAGGCCTTGTCTTTGTCTCCCTTGGCTAGGCATTCTTTCGCGATCTGTTTCTCTCGGTTTGTGACTACGGAAATCTTCTTTTGGTATTGTCGGAGCTTGTCGCGCTGGTTTTTCATGTCCAGGATTGCCCTACATGATAATCATTAGCGGATATGCCGAATAACTTCAGCAGCTGACGAACCTGTCCTGAGCGGAGATCTTGCTCCCTGAGTTTCCCATCTTCTCTGCATGGTTGACGTGCGATACTCCTCGTTCTCAGAACGCCTCGAGACTGTGTGATGATGGAGGAATGTTGATGCCCGCGGATCTCCGTTGCCTGACGCAGACATCAACAGTGTGTACGGATCATCGTTGATCCTAGCCGAGGTCAACCTGGACCAACGCGCTTTCCTACCGAGACAATCATCACCTCTGGAGAAATGTGTCGGCGAAGGTGCCGATGTTCCAAAACAGCACACGACATCTCGTAACCCTACATCGAGCAACAGCCTCCACTTTGGCTTTCAAGTTGCTGAGAATCTGTGAACATGTCGCTGTATGTTTACGACAGCGATGACTATGAACAAACGACCGCGCTTGGAGAGTGAGCAGCAAAATGACACAATTACACCAGAATCCAGATTAACTCGAGCTTGTATGCAATATACTCCAGCTTCGTTGGTTGAAGCTCATACAGTTAGGTGCGGAATGCAAGAAGCATAAGATCAGATGTCAGATACAGGCCGGCCAGACTGCCTGCAACAAATGTCTGAGGAAAGGCATCGAATGCGTTCCGTATAACTTTGCTCAGAAATTCATTGACGATGATGCTGTGTAAGTTGTGTGCTTCAAGATTTCACCCTTCTGACGGCGAGCAGCTGGAAATCTCAAGCAGCATTGAACCTCGACCAGCTCAAGACTGCCGTGCAATATTTGCTGCGACAAAACAATCTTCCAGATCTTGCCAAGTTTAGTGATGTCGCCCTTCCCAGTACAACGATAGCAAGCACAGTCTCCTCGACAGAAGTTATTGACGAAACACCATCAGTGCAGGATGATTCGGATCTCGTTCCTCCACCCATGAGCAACCTCTACAGCTTGACTGAGAATCATCACCCACACGCTGTAGCCACTGCACGAGAACTTGACTTCATCGACAGAGGCATTATCTCACTTTTCGAATCTCAAGATCTGTTCAACCACTATCGTGATCACATTAATCCTCTACTCTGGGGTGGTGCTCTGTGCTCGCATCAGACCTTGGCAGAGTCAAGGCAATCTTCACCCCTTCTCACCGCCGCCGTACTTGCGGTTGCTGCATTACATAGACCGGAGAAGAGATCTGTCCAAACAACCTATGATATATTTGTTGCTGTCATCAAGTCCTCATGCCTAGCAAGGGGACAGAACCTAGACGACATCCGTGGCTTGTGTGTTGGCGCGTTCTATATGACGAACATGAGCTGGCGTATTGTAAGTCGAGCGGTACGTATTGCTACCGAGATGAATTTACATTGGCGGGGAAGGACTGACTCGCACGAACGGCTGCGATTATGGTACGTGCTTTACGTCTGCGATCATCAATTTGCCATAGCTTATGGGCGCCCACCTCTAATGCATGATGATGTCGCCATTCGGAACGTCGATAAATTCCTGTCTAGCCATCAAGCTACAAATGGTGATATGAGATTGATAGCACAAGTCAATGTGTTCCGAATTCTGGCAGAGGCATACTTCTTGTATGGCTGTGAACCTGATCAAGAACTTAACGAATCGGATTTTGAGAAATTACGCCTGCTCAATGTTCAAATCGACCAATGGCGGGTGCAATTCCAATCAAAGCATATCGACATGCCAACTTATGGATCATTTCCACTCAAGGGTCATGTCCTGTACTATCATTTTGCACGCTTTCATCTCAACTCAATGTCCCTCCGAGGTATCAAGTTCCATGACACACTAAGTTGGGATCGGAGAGAAGCCGCTAATACCGCAATCTCGGCCGCTACAAGCACCTTGAAGTTGATCATCGAAGAACCTGATCTCAACAAAGCTCTTTTGGGACTTCCTATTTTCACCCATACCATGATTGCCATGTGTGCTTCGTTTATTCTCAAAATGGCCATCGCATTCGGTACGCGAACGCAGGATGGCATGACTATCCTTGTGTCGAAGGACCTCTCAGATCTGGGGCTCACTTTCTACACTATCGAGGCAATCAAGTTGGTCCAAGATTTTACCAATGTCTTAGCATCAGTCGGAGAGCATGTCAGCCAACGACATCTGGCAAGACACATTGTCACCGGCTTGAAGGAGTTACTGCAACGATTTAGGACAGAAGCCGATCACCTTCTTTTCTCCAGAATTAACAGCGTGCGAGCAGAGAGCGGAGCAAATTCAGGTTTGTTGCCGTCTCGCCCAGTTTCGAGAAACGAGCACAGACCGAACACGGCGGAAGCCAAGCCTCCGACGTTGGATGTAGGCTTTCTCGAGAACACCATCACATTTGACGGTTTCGACAGCGATCCCCTTAGCATGAGCATAGCTGGCAATTTCGATTGGGGCTTCGATGACAACTTTCTCTGGCAGACAGAATATCAAGACTTTCAATTTTGACCCGCCTGCCTACATGCTAAAATCTAATGATATAGTTCCATCACCGTCCTGGACGCCAGTTTATTGAATAACGTCGTTAGCAGCATGCATGAACCTCGACTGTCGATATTTTCGGCAACGCCTTTATCGGTATCTGTAGGCTTTCTCCTCGCTCCTCCTTTACTATCCTCCTTGTTGCCATGGTCACAGCAATATCAAAGGCACTCTGTGTGCTCGCAACGCTTGCGAGATTTTTTCCAGCAATGTCGAATGCCGTACCGTGGGCTGGTGTTGCAATAACAACTGGTAGTCCACCCTGGACTGTCACACCACCCTCGAACGAAAGCAACTTGAGGGCGATCTGACCCTGATCATGGTACATGGTCACGATGCCATCATACTTATCTCGTTTCAGAAAGATGGTGTCGCAAGGGAATGGTCCTTCAACGTTAATGCCTCTTTCTCGCGCCGACTCGACAGCTGGTCTGATATGGTCAATCTCTTGTCGACCGAAATTGCCATTCTCTCCATTGTGAGGGTTTAAGGCGCATACTGCAAGACGTGGTCTCTCAATGCCAGACTCCCACCTATGACGTGTTAGAAGGACTCCGGAACTGCCATGATCAACTTACCTCAACCGGTTTAACAATTCAATAGCATTCAGTGTCGATTGCTTGTTGATCAGGCCAGCAACCTTCTCGATTCCAATATGACTTGTGACTCTAGCTGTCCACAATGCCCCAGCGATGTTGATTTCGCTGGTGGTACCCTTAAAGTTCAATTGCTTTGCAAACCATCTTAGCTCATCCTCTTCAGTCATCCCCGCAAGGTGAAGCGAGCTCTTGTTCAATGGAGCAAACACAATAGCATCAATTTCACCTTGCTGCGCCATTGCAAGAGCTCGGCGAAATTGATAGAGACATCGCTCGCCTCCAGCTTGTGAAACTTCAGCACGTGGAATGGTGACTGCACTGCCGTCGTCAAGTAGCTGCACTCCGTGAGCACCAGCGGTATCCACGATTGGAATATCGACGCCACCAGCATCAGCGGCAGCAGATGCAAGCTCGGAACGATCTGCGAGCACAACAATATCTGCTTTCTTCAGGTTCTCTGGATCACTCAGAAGCTTGGCAATGAGCTCTGGACCAATTCCTGCTGGATCTCCCAGAGTCACTGCGACACGGGGACGTCGCGGTTGGGTTGATTTAATTGCAGTCATCTCGACAGTGCTTGGAGTAGCAAATACTTTTCGAGCGTAATCTGGACTGTCTGTTCGTGCCTGGCTAGTCTTCAAGCTGGCTTACCAAGCTATCGTTTATTCTGCAAAGAAACATCATTTGGTCTCTTCGAGGTATAAGAGAGCGTCAGTCACTCTGTAGTGTACTGTCGGCGCCAGCACCGAACTATGCTCCACAAGCCATGTTCCAGGAACAACCAATCCTCAGTTGTGGAGTTTTGGATACCGGGCAGTAAGAACCTCGCAACCTATCCACTCACGCTTCGAAGCGTTGCAATAGAAGTCGGTACTTCCGCCGATGGCTCCCAAAACATCCACTCCTCTCGGTCACTAGTGGATCGGTCGGCAACCGAGGGCCTCGTTATTGGAGAAACTGGATTGTTCGGGATCCACTTTTCATGACCTCGCCGGTATTGCGCAGATGGGGAGATCGCACACTCTGCCATGCCATTTCCCGTCTGTATCTTTGTGGAGCATACCACGGCTAGATTGGAACCCAGGCGCGCAACTCTCAGCGATATCCCAGCTAACTGGTGAACAAAAAGATTGAGCTCGATACAACGATCTCACCGCAAACACTGAGCTGAAAAGACCCAAATCGTCTTGACCTTAGCCGTCGCATCAGGTGAACATTCCCATTTCTGAAACCAAAAGGAAGGTCTTTCTGAGTATAGCCTCTCTGTGGTAAGCGAAGAATGAAAAAGTGTGCCAAGAGATGGACTCGGAATGACGGTACCGCTAGCTCCACCTCGCAGTAGTCCTTTTTCCCACTAAGTCAGACATTCCTCGATGCATGCATGGCAGTGATAGAGCAGAGCAAAACACCTAGTCCTCGGCACACCATTCTGGACTCTAGACTGGAAGTCAATCTTGGACACACGACCATAGCTCCGCCCCTAGTGCTGCACGTGGCAAATACGAACTACATCTGCAGAACACATTCGGCGGAAGTGCCGAACCCCATGGGGAAGTTGACGGTCAGTCGCGATCCATCTATATTGTACAAAATGTCTCGATAAGTCGCACACCTTGAACAATTCCGAATTATCAACCTTCAACATCCACAATGGCTTCCTCAGATAAGATCGCAGGTACTCATGTTGAGCAGACTGACGTATCAATTCACACCATCGATGACAAGCCGAAAGGAGATGACTTCGGTCATGCTCGTCAACTAGCCCAGCAATATGTTCCTGGATCACCTGAAGAGAAGGCACTCGTCCGGAAGCTTGACTACCGCTTGCTTGTATGTGCCACAGTCACTGTTGCTACACAGCTAATATATAGTAGCCATGTGTCTGGGTCCTTTACCTCCTCGGCTATCTCGATCGGTCCAATATCAGGTACGAGCAAATGCGTTCAAACATATCTCAGCTAACACGATTAAGCAACGCCAAAACGGGTGGCCTTCAACAAGACTTCAAACTTACCTCGGACCAGTACTCCATCATCCTCCTCGTTTTCTTCTGCTCTTATCTCATTTTCGAAATCCCCTCCAACATGGTTCTTACTCGAGTTCGACCACACATTTATCTTCCTGGATTGGGTATCCTTTGGGGCATTGTCGCAGCGTGTATGGGAGCAACACAGAATTGGAGTCAGGTTGCTGGATTGCGGTTCGTCTTGGGTATGGTGGAGGCAGGATTTGCCCCGGGTTGTGCATTCTACCTTTCCTCATGGTACCGCAAATACGAGCTGACGACACGATACGCAATTATCTACACCTCCGTACCGTTAGCTGGCGCTCTCTCTGGTCTGTTAGCCGGTCTCATCACACAGTACATGGAAGGCACTGGCGGTATCGCTGGGTGGAGATGGTTGTTTGTGAGTGATCCGCATAACATTTTCCAGAACACTTCTCTAACCGTCGCAGATCCTCGAAGGCCTCGCCTCTATCATTGCTGCTGCCATCATCTTCTTCCTCATGCCCGACTACCCATCCACCAGTAAGAAATTCCTCAACGAACAAGAAACCATCCTGGCCTGCAACCGCCTTGCCATGGACGGCATCGCGTTGACTCAAGGAGCCCACGAAAAGGGCATCTCACACTGGGAAGCATTCAAAATGTGTGTCATTGACTGGCGCACCTGGGCTCAATGCCTCCTCTTCACCCTCGTCACCGGCTCCCAAACCATGCAATACTTCATTCCAACTCTAGTCAGCAGTTTCGGCTGGAAAGGCCACTCAGGCCAATACCACACCATCCCCCCCTATGCCGCCGCACTAACATACATCGTCCTCTGCGCCTATCTCGCCGACCGTTACCGCACGAAATGGCCCTTCCTAGCCGGCCTCTCCGGCCTCGGCACAATCTTGTTTATCGCCGTCACCGTCACCAAAAACAAAATGGCCCGCTACGTCCTCACAACATTCGCTTTCGGCACCATCTACGGCTGCTCCCCACTAGTCAAAACCTGGGTCGCAGACGTCATCCCACAACCCGCCGAGAAAAGAGCCATCGCACTCGCCTTGATCAACAGTATAGGCAACGCCTCCTCGATCTATGGGTCGTGGCTGTGGCCCAGCAAAGATGCGAAAGGAGGGTATATCCCTGGTTTCGCGACGACAACGACGTGGCTTGGTGTATGTTGCGTTATGACACTGGTGTTTGCGTGGTTATTTAATAAGTTCCCGGTGCAGAAGGTCATGCAGGAGGATATCATGGCTAGTGAATTACGCGCGCAGAGGGAGAAGCATAATGTGCGTACTACTCTTGCCTGATGTGTTTACTGTACATACATATCACCCATACATACGTACACATGTAGGCTGGTTGGTTGCTGTCTAATAAAATCACAATGATATGTACGTACGTCCATGTGCTTTATTCTGTTCTGTTCTACAGTCCCCTGCCCTGCCCTGTAAATCATTAGGTGCATACCATACGTCAACATTTAGCCTTTGCAACCAATTCCAAGCAAGCACCATGTAATCACAGCACTGCTGTGTCTACATGTACTGCACTTGCTCGCGTTGCACCAGCCAGTGGCAACCACTAGCGTATGTATTCTATTAAATTTACTGCAGGGCGGGGGACTGCACCAATGGCTACATAGCTACATAGCTACATAGCTACCTTGGATGACTGGACCTTACACTTACACTTACACCTACCCTTACAACCGCGTGTACTACCGTATTCCTTATACGAATCAAACCTCTCACCCACCCAGTACACACAACCAGGCAGTCCACATCGTGCGTAAAACACTAGTCCTCCGTCGTTGATTAATCTTTCTCCCGTCAGTGCCTCCAAAGTCTCTCGCCATGAAGTCCTAATAAAGGACGTTAGTGTACCAACCAACCGATCGACCTTACCTAGCCTTGGAATGCGTGCCACAGTATGTACGTCTGGGGAACTAAAATAGAATAACACACCGTCACGCCGACGCTGAAAAGACATACAACCTACGTATGTACTTGGTTAGCCTGGTTCGTGTCTCTCGTAAACTTGTTACTTACTGTTTGCTTGTGGGGCTACGCAGTGACAGGAAGCTACACTATAGTAAGGAGGATGACGAACGCGTGCACATGAGAGCTCAAGTCCAGGCAGGGTGCTATACTAAGTAATAGCCATGGTTGCAGATGATTTGAAAGAGGTGAACATCTATTATTGCAGAGTGTATAGATGAGCATCTACAGTGCCCTAAGTAATGCTACCCTTGCTCCGGAAAAAGAGAATATAAACCAAGAAGTCAAGTCGCTGTTCCCTCACAGTCCTGGTGTAGTGAGGGAGACAGGACGATGCTGTGGCCTACCGTGTTTTCGCCGTAAGTGCAAATTCCCCTTTCACGAATGAAGCATCGCTGTGTGGTGTATCATAAGTATGCCGGTGGTAAACTCATATTGCCATGTTCGGCCCGTACCAACCAATTCTTCGCTCAATCCATGCATAATCTATTCATCAGGAACTCCCACCCCTTGGAAATGCATTTCTCGTACTGCATGGTGTATCTAATAGCTCTTTCTTCCTGTCGTGTTCCGATGGGCGTCCTCGTGTCGCTTAATGTGTCATATTAATATCGTCTGCCATATCATCATCGTTCTGGTCTTGACGTCTGGTCGCATGAAAATTCATGAGTCTTTGAAACTCGCCAGGTGAGTCCATTGGTGTTGTGGGACTAAGTACATCCATCTGTTCCATAAGTCCTCTCGGTAAATTTGGGAATTCGAATCGTGGAAGTTGGGACGAAGATGGGCCGCCTTCTGCTTCGTACTGGCGACGCTGCTCTTCGAGATCTCTTAGGCTCTGCTCTCGCTGCGTCCGTGATGACTCTGGTTGGTGTTGACGATCGTCTTGTCTCTCACCACCGCCTCTTGGTTGCCTGCTGCCAGACGACTCGCCCTGAAACGGTGAGCTCGAAACTGCAGGCATGTTGCCGAAGAAATTGCCAAATCTAGAACGACTCTGTACTCTGAACATAGACGGACTGTTGGATCGTGATGGGCCGCGGCTTGGACCTCGACTACTTGGTACGGTCGATAGTATTGCGTCGTGGTTGACTTCGAAACAGCTTACTGTAGGATCTGGTCGAAGAGCAGAGGTGCCGCGTCTCACCTGGGTGCGGTCCGATGGTGCTAGTTCTGGTTCGCTCGGGCCATGCATTGAGGTCTGGAAAATTGGCAACACCATATGGTCAGCGCTGAATATTTCATCCCTCGAAGATGGAGCTTCATGTCGATATGCTCTTGATTGAGACGCAAAAAATCCGTCTTCCATGGTGTATCGGCGCGATTGACTCCGAGATCTTATATTGTTATCCGAGCCAGAAAGTAGTAAGCCTGGATTGCGCAGAGGGCTCGGGTCACGGTTCAAGGTGGTTTGCACGTGATAGGGCGGCAGGGCATTTGTGTTCACGAGGTCGAGGTGAGGTGGAGCAAGTTGAGCCCGCATTTCAGGGGTCAAAGGAGCACCAGGCGTCCACGGACCTATGCGTTGCATCTGATCGCCCGGTAGTAGAGGCATATCAATATGAAAACTAGGATCCGGCAAGTCGTGCAAGCTCCGTGGTCGCGGTCGAGCTCGAGGATTCGTCAGTCGTGGCACTCCGTGTCTACCAGGGCCAAAGACAAAGTCCATCGGCTGATCATTTCCATCAACCGTGCCGTCAGACATGCTATCAGCATCAGGACTGTCAGGCCCAAGCACCGGCTCGTCGATAGCGCTTTGCTGTTGTTGGTCTCTTTCTTGCTCCTCAACAACCAAGCGGAGAAGGTAATCCCGAAGTCGTACAACACCTTCACCCGAAAAGACACAAAAAACATCTCGTTGAACATGAGTGAACTCAGTTGGCGCTTCCCGGCAAAATCTCGTCAGGTCATCTCTGAGAAAAGCCTGTACGCCGGTAAGAGATAGGTGTGTCAATCTTGGACAATTGAGCAGAAGCTGCGTTATACCTTTCAATGTGAGGCTTGTGCAGTAGCTCAAATGTACTCTTTCGAGTGATACGAACTGTGTGGGCATGCCAGGTTTGGCAGAACTAGAACCATAAGGACCTCTAGCCAAAGCCATGATGCTGGCATCCGTCAAGTTCTGGCATTTCACCAATCCCACTCTTCGAAGTTTTGGCAGCTTGGCGAGATGCCTGACACTCGCGTCAGTCAGTCTTGAGCAACATGCTAGATCAATGTAGCGTATTCTATTACACTGAGTGACCAGATCGATGACGGCATTATCGGTCAACATATGGCAATGACCTAGATGAATGTAATGTAGATTTTTGGTCAGGGTGCATATGGCTCGCACAGCCTGATCGGTGATGTGTCGACATTTTGCAAGCACCAAATTTCTGAGCCGCGGGGCAGCGGGAATGATTCTTGAGATTGCATCATCACCAACACGATCGCATGCAGTCAAATCGAGAATACGCAGGGCATCAAATCTTAGACCCGGCTTAAGATCGGTAAAGGCATGGTTATCGATGTTGATACAGTGAGCTAGTCGCAATTCCCTCAGGTGTGGCAGATTCTCGAGAAGGGCAGTAACAGATGCTGAACTGATAGAATGGCAGCCTGCAAGGTCGATCTCGAGAATGGAGCGGCAATTCTGGGCAACAGCGATGATCGACTCATCCGTAGCCCTGGATACGCCGTTGAGTTTGAGCTGGGAAGCAGTTAGCTTTGACTACTATGTGAATTCAATACAGCCGACTTACTCTTTTCAGTTGAGTGCATCTCAGAGCGATCTGGAATAACGACTCGTCGGTGATTGACGAGCAGTTTGTAATGTTTAAACCCTGTAACTTAGGACAATTGTGGGCAACCTTTAACATTGATCGGTCCGTGAGAGCGTCCAAATCAGTCACATCCAAAGCTTGCAGTCTTTTGGTTCCATCAACCAGCCCTTCCACGCCTTGATCGGTCAATCTCGTGCAACTCGTCAAAGTCAGCCTCTCTACAGCTTTGCAATTTGAAAATGCCAATACTGTCCCATCGTTAACCTTGTCTGCAATTGCAGAGAGGTTCAATCTCTTGACCATTTCGTGATAAGGAAACGACGGATGAGGCGCTGACAAAGTGTTTGCAACGTTTTGTAGGTTGGACCATTTACTGCAAAGTGGACGGTGCCACAGGGTGCTGACCGCGACGTGGGCCCAATGATAGCAGACCAACATGCAGTTACGCAGATCACCCGTAGTGGTCAACTTCTGGAAAACTTGAATGAGGAGCTCGGGAGGCAGTTTCTGAATAGGAGAGGTTCGGTGGAGGTGCTCGTAATCGATATCCATTTCGCAGTCTCTCATTACCGTCAGTGCGCTGATAGTTGAGGAGGAGTCGTTGGTATGGATCATAAAACCGTCAGCATCGTCGTCAAGCTCCGGCCCAGGCGACGAGTCGGAACTGTCAGATTCCACTGTATTGGTACTCGCATTTCTAATGTGGTTTGTGTGGAGCGGTCGCAGCCGAGAACGGAGCAAATCCGCCATGTTTAAGGAATATGTGGTGTTGATCGCTGGATCGGAAACAATGAAAATGGCTCGAGTGTTGCAAGCAGATGGAGAGATACGTGACAGAGCGCAAGACTACAGCACCGATGTCCCGACGATCCAGCTCTTTTACCGACAATGTTATCGAAAAATTGATATTCGGCCGTTGCGCAGTCGTTAAGATTGTGGCGTTCTGAAAGGGACAGCCTAAGAGTGTGCTGGCTTACAAATGCCAAAAACAGGCCGCATCTGCATATTCGGTTGCTGCCCAGTTGACTGAAGAGAACAATGGATGTGGTGTGCAATAAAGGACGGCGCCGTTGGGCAGAATGTGGTGTTGATTTCGAAGATGACTTGAGCAGGAAAAGGAGGATATGGCTAGTCGCGCTCTGTGTCACACGATCTGCAGAAGTCGCAGCTGACGTTGGAGATTATCACCACACGCGCCGTAAGCAAGTGATGGTGTTTATCAAGGTGACGGTGAGGTTCGGGAGAAGGGTATCAAAAGTATATTGTGAAAGGCGGGATGGTCAAAGATCGGCAATCTTACAGAGTTGGTGAGTAGGTATGTACAAGTACAGTCAAGGCTGGCCCAAGCAAGTGAAAAGCAAAGGCCGACTGTGGTCGAGCCGAGCCCCGAGCAGCAAGTCGCGATGAAAGAGAGTTTAGCGCTCGATTTAGGCTTGGTTTGGCACGTCACTGCACCTGTAGTGGATGCTTATCTGTTCCGTAGCCAGTAATTGTGCACCCGTGTTAACCACAACAATGCCTGTGCAGCCATCTAAGAAAGGCTTTGTAATTTCTCCTTTTAGTTACTTCTTCTGTAGAGGTGATTCGAGCGCCACCACTATCTTCAGAAGAACAACAATACGGGACAAGAATACATATGTTCTGCTGACCAAGAATCTCTACCTCCCGACAACGCAAGCACTGCTACAGAGAGCCAAAGTGGCAAGTAGTGCCCCTTGTAAGCTTTGATACTTGCTGCATTCTTGCCTCCGTGCTCCATTCGGCAATTCGTCTCCTTCGAAGCGTCCACCGACGTCTTGCATTGGGCAACTGCCAAGCCTGGTATCATGCAATCGACGCTAGAGTTTAGAAAGCACTGCGGCTGCATTTGACGTGTATTATTTGTGTCTGCCTGCTCTTGCTCTTAGAAACAGAATGACACGAGAATACAGCAATTTTCGACTCGGGACGGAGTATCAAAGCACTGAAGACTTTCGTCTCCTACTGTGGAATAACAGTGGACTCTGGGCCTCAATTCAACAGTGCTGGTCACGTGGAGATTGAGTCGAGTTAACGCATTGGCACCCTTGAGCCCAATACCAACCACCGGTCTTGGTAAACACCGTGGCTCCGACATCTCCACATATCGAGCCTCTGGCATCGGAGGCGTGGTATCTTCCGGTCGCAAGCATATAACACAGAATTGTGCCCTGTTGACGTCTCCGGCTTGTCACCGATGAGCGGACGGTATGTCACTTGTTCGAAACTCTTCTGAAAGGCCTGCGCCACGAAAATGGACGTATCAAAAGCAAGACAATACGTGGGGAGATTTTGGATGGTCCAGCAGATTCCGATTTATGCATATACTCGCTTATTGGCTCATCCACCAGGGTGATTGGGACTATTGCAGACGACCCACTCAACTGGTCGTTTGGGGTCAGTGTTGCCTAAGATTACAGCAACTTTTGATGTGCTGCATGAACTCGAGTAGGCTCGAAGCCTCACACCGGCTACGATAAAGCTAAACCACATTTGGCTCCATCTACCCCGGAAATCTCCAGCTGCGGGATTTGGAGAGCTTGTTCCCTAATACGGACTGCTGTACAGCAAAGGACGAACACCTCGGCTCGGGACCAATCAATGAGTAGAGGCCAAGATATTCTAGAATCTCATGATGCCAAACGCGCTTGGTATTGACGGACGACCTGTTGCGTCGAAGTCAGTATCATCGTTGACTTCACCGTAATATACACAGTTGTCAGCACCGCGTAGATCACATAGCACTGGACTCCACGACCGCAGGCATGTCTTCCACAGCTAAGGATCGGCTTTCGAAGCTCGCGTCTCATTTCGCACCGTCGTCGGCTTCTCCTACAGCACCTGATGCTGCAGAAACACTAGAGATCGATGGTCATGTTCGAGGTACCACAAACTGGTTCAACCACCACAGCCTGTCGCCAACGTTCTTCCTGCCTCGTGCTGCTCAAATCGAACATGAAGCTCCAGCCATCTACCATCGCAACGTGACTGGTCAGGTGGTGCGCCGAACATACGGTCAATTCTCGGATCGAGCTGTAGCCTTTGCATATTATCTGAAGAAGAAGGGCTATAAAAGAGTTGGACTGTTACTTACAAACACTCCGTCGTTCCTATACACAACTTATGGCGCGGGCGCTGCTGGTGCAATCGTCATTCCAATCAATTATCGATTAAAGAAGGACGACATCAGTTACATCTTTCAGCATGCCGATGCTGACTTCGTTATTGTCGACAAGGAGTTCACATCTCTCCTTGACGGTTTCAAGGAAGCGAAGCCTGACGTGCCAATCCTAGTCGACGATGATACTAATGACTCCTCAAGCGAAGAAGAGCAGGGTGCATATGGTGATGCTTTACGAGAAGGGGCCGCATACGACAAAGAACTTGGGTCACAAGGATGGGATGGTCTGGCAGCACAAGCACCCTCCGAGATGGACGTGAATGCCTTAGCCTACACATCTGGCACTACCGCCAAACCGAAGGGTGTAGAGTATACCCACCGTGGTTGCTATCTCGGTGCCCTTGCAAACGTTATCGAATCTGGACTGTCGTACCATGGTACAGATCGATGTAGATATCTCTGGACTCTACCCATGTTTCACGCTATGGGCTGGACATTTCCCTGGGCGGTCACTGCCGCCCGAGGTACACATTACTGTCTACGAAAAATCGACTATCCGTACATCTGGAAGCTATTGAAGGAGGAGCATGTGACACACTTCTGTGCCGCGCCTACCGTAAACACTCTACTCTGCGCCGATTCTAACGCCGCGAAATTAGAGCAACCAGTTCGCGTGACTGTGGCCGCGAGTCCGCCAACCGCACACCTTTTCGAGGTCATGACGGATCTCAATCTTCACCCTGTGCATGTATACGGTCTCACCGAAACATATGGTCCAATCACCAAAGGATATCAGCTTGCAGACTGGTGGAACTTGCCGACCAAGGAACGCTATGGTAAAATGGCTCGTCAAGGTCATGGTTTCGTTACCTCCTTACCTGTACGCGTGATTAGGACGGAGAAGCCTGAAGGAGTGCTAGAGGATGTCGCCAAAGACGGTAAGGAAATCGGTGAAATCGTATTCATCGGCAACATCTGCGTCAGAGGCTATTATAACGACGAAGAAGCGACGAGAAAGCTATTTGCCGGTGGTGTTCTGCATAGTGGCGATCTGGCAGTCTGGCATCCAGATGGTGCCATCCAGATCCTCGATAGAGCAAAGGATATTATCATATCTGGTGAGTTCACAATACACGACCTCCATATCTTAGCTAATGTACATCGCAGGTGGTGAAAACATCTCCTCCGTAGCTCTTGAATCGATCATCGTCACTCATCCCGACATCCTTGAATGTGGCGTTGCAGGAATCGCAGACGAGAAATGGGGCGAGTGTCCCAAAGCATTCATTACTGTCAAATCCGGCAAGACTATCACGGACAAGGACTTCATGCAGTGGTGCAAAGACCATCCTGCTATAAGCAGGTTCATGGTACCCAAGGAAGTAGAAGTGGTGGCAGACCTGCCGAAAACAAGCACAGGGAAGATTCGAAAGAACATCTTGCGGCAGTGGGCGAAAGGTGATCGCAGCGCGGGAGGCGAGTAGGTAACCAGAGACCAACAAACGTCTATGATAAGCGTTAGTCTTAGCAATGATCAAACAAGCAGGCACTCAAATTCTCCTAGTTCCATTACACAATACCCATTGACCAACACCCTGGGTCTCTGTGCTTGACCAAATCTCTGCTCAAATCGACACCCCTTCCATCCTGCACACTTAGCACATGAGCTTCCGTCCACAACTCCAGCAAAACAGAACACTCCTGACTAACCCTCCGTCCCACGCCTCTCAAACCACCTCTACCTCCACCATCCCAATTCTTCTCTTCTCTTCCCTCTTTCCACACAAACAAATCCTCCACCCTCTCTCCTAACCTTTGAAATACCACCACCCAACCCCCGCAACAACAGCCCCAACCGGCGCCGCAACGCCCACAGCAGGTCCAACCACAACTCCCGTAGCGCCCCAACTCGTCATCGTCGCGAACCATCCACCCACTGGGACTGCCCCTCCAAAGAGTCCTGATTGTGCAGCTGCTGCGATGGAGCCTGGACAGTAACATGGGCCAGGTCAGATAAATGCAGAAAATGTAGGGATCAGAGAATGGGGGGAGGATGGGGATGTACCGGCTTTGATGCCTGCGGCTGTGAAACCGAGAGCTGGTAAGGTGTTGGCGGCGACGAGGACGGAGGTTAGGGGGCCGGTGGCTGTTGTTAGGACTTTTGAGAGGCGACTGGGTTAGATATGTGGGTGGGTATGTGGGTGGGTATGTGGGTAGGGTGTAGTAAATTGAGTTTTGAGGGTGGAAGGGCGGGGCAGTGATGTGGTCTGATGTGATGCGATGTGGTGTGGTGTCGAATGGTACGTACCTGGCCCAGCGAGGTTCTGCATTGTTTCAGCAGCTTTTTGGTAGGACATTTTGTGATTGGCAAGAAGTGGATGTTGTGTTGTTGGAGAATGTGACGGTGAGTGAGGTATGTTTGAGTGGTCGTGGTTTGACGAAATGGTACTTAGGATGAATGGAAGGGCTGGTTGAAATACGAAGAATTGCAAGTGCTTTAGGGCAATGTGGTAGCTGGCTAAGGAGGGTAGGAGTCTAGGCAGATACCCTGTCAAATGAGGCTGAAAGTGTGACAGTGAAAGTCCTCTCTGAGTTTGGTGGCCATTTCCTGGCAATGGTTGTGGCGTGCGTTGGTTGTTGCCTACAGTACTTGCTCTGCGAGTCACGATTGGTAATAATGCATAGAATTGGATGGTTGCTTGTGAGGAAATGGAAAGCAGAAACATGCCTAAGCGCTAGTCCATCATTCCTTGCATTGATTTGGCCTGGTCATCTGCGGTCTTGCCAGCATGTTCGGAAGTGTCTGACTGGGAAGCGTTTGGTGGCTTTTGGGTCTACCTACCTTCTGCCAGAGTCAGGCTCTGTGCAATCTCTCAGTCTTCATATACGTGATTATGTACATGTTAGACAGTTTGAAAGGCTTCGACCAAAGAAAAGCCGGGAACACTTCAAGACCAGGGAGAGTGATCAGCGAACATAATGAGATGTTCTGTTATTGTCCATCGATGAGCTGAGGAAGGTGCAGAAAATGAATTCGAAGCAAAGTTTTACGATCACCGAATTTTGTGTTCTACTGCTGTGGTCGGATTGTATTTCATGATACGATGTCCCATGGTAGATCCACACTGTAGTACTGTACTGTAAGTGAGCCAAAAGGGAAAAGCGACAAAAGCACGATAACGAAGCGACAGGGGGAAAAGCTTAATTTGTTGAATTTGTTACGCACAAGTTGAGATTGTTGGTGTGAGTAGTGATTGTCGGTGTGACCACACATCAGCAATGGACCAGTTTCCAGAAGGACAGTCGTCTACGGACAGAACTGTAGCAGTTTCACCATGAGGATACCACAAACATCATGGGTACAATGAGCCACCATGCAACAACCGACGACCGCGTCGATGTTGTAGACGAAGATACGCAACTGCTGGATGAACCCTCACGTAACTCAAGCTCAGCGAGTAAGAACCAGCCAAAGCTAACCTACTTCGACGCCTTTGCCCTACTAGTCAGCCTTCAAATCGGATCAGGTATCTTCTCATCACCCTCCAGTGTCGACAAGCACACCCCCGCACCAGGCTATGCAATCATCATCTGGCTATTCTCCGGCCTCCTAGCATGGACTGGAGCAGCATGTTACGCGGAACTAGGCTCAGCCCTTCCCGTGAGCGGAGGTACACAAGAGTATCTCAAATACATCTTCGGTGATGGTCTAGCTTTCATGTCTTCCTGGATATGGATAATGGCTATCAAGCCTTCTAGCATGGCAGCATTAAGCGTCACATTCGCCCAGTACTGGATCAACTTCATGTTCAACTCCAGCGATGCTGCTAACGGATGGCAAGGCAAGGTTCTGGCGCTGGTGGGATTCGCTGTCGTGGTGTTCTTCAACATGGTGAGCATCAAGGCAACAATAGGCATGACCAGATTCTTCCTCACACTCAAACTCCTGACACTGCTACTACTCCTCATCTGCACGGTCCTCAGTCTATTCTTTGGCATCCATCTCGGCGAAGGCACCCCAACTCGCGACTGGTCCAACCGGAACTGGTTCAGCACCACAAACCCAACCTGGCAGCCCGGTATCTGGAACAGCATCGGCCAATCCACAATAGCAATGTACGCCGGTCTATGGGCCTACTCAGGCTGGGACAACGCAAACATGGTAGCAGGCGACATGCGCAACTCAAGCCGCGATCTCCCGCGCGCAATCCACACAGCCCAGCCCGTAGTCATCTTCGGGTTCATCCTAGCAAATATATGCTACTACATAACCGTCCCATGGTCTCAAATCAGCAACACCAACACCATTGCCGTTGTCGTTGGGAACAATATTCTAGGCTGGGTTGGCAGTCTATCGTTCGCAGCACTCGTATCACTCGCGTGTCTCGGCTCCCTTAACGTCAATGTCTTCACTACAAGTCGTTTGATCGTCTCGGCCGCACAGGCAGATTGGTTTCCGAGCTCCTTTGGGAAATTCACTTCCCTCTACTCGTTCTCCTCCAACAAGAACACCTCCTCCCCAAATCAAACGCCAATCAACGCCATGCTCCTCACAACCACCATAACAACAATCTACATCCTCCTCGGCACATTCCGCTCCCTAATAACATTCATCGGTCTAGCAGAATACCTCTTCTTCAGCGCCACCGCAATCGGCCTGCTCGTCCTACGCATCCGGGAACCAAATCTAACTCGACCATATAAACCAAGCATTGTAATACCTGTCATTTTTGCGGCTGTGAGTTTGTTTTTGGTTGTTTGTGGTGCTGCTAACGCGCCAATGGAGGCGGGCGTGTTGGGGGGTTTGATTGGGTTGGGGGTTGGGAGGAAAGTCTGGGGGAGGGTTTGGGGCGTTGCGGGTGAATGGCGTTTGTCGCAGGCTTGAGGCGCGTAGGGGGACCAGATAATGATAGAGATAGACAATCGAACGAAATGATTTAGAAACAGAGCTATAGAATCATTGGACTGACAAGCAGAGCTCAGCTATACATACGAACAGTAGCAATAAACGCATGACACGACATGAACTTTATTGCATGAGTATTCCACTGTCATCGCTGAGTGAACACAACACGTCAACCTCCGATACCCAGAACTTGGACACAGACAGAAAGTACGTAGTTACGTACGTACTTACTGTACATACTCTACTGGAAAGGAATACATCATCCTTTCCCCGTAGTGCAGGAGGGCGACCCTAGCCCTGGGCAGTGCTTCGAAAACTCAGAGCTGATCCCGTTTTGTTCTAGATCGAGGCAGTGGTTCCCTTCGATGCAATGTCTCTCAAACGGCCCTGTATCTGTAACGCATTGCTTGTGCATATTCCTAGCTGTTTGTCTGCTTGGCAAGGCAGGTGGTCACTTGACCTCCACGAACTCTCAGCCGAGGTTGCTAGACCCTTCTGCACTAACATTGAGGTGTCTCTCAAATTTTCCCTCCACCCAAAAGGTATTCGACGAGGCACCGACTTGCCACAGCTCGTTTGAATGCTTTACAAGCAATGTGTACCCGTTACACCGTCGTCTGAAGACATGGAAATTTTGTCTTTCGGTCTGCGACTCAGCTCGGCAGATGACACGATTTGAGAGCTCATCGTAACCAAGATACGCGCCCGAGGCACGGTTCCGAAAGCCAAGCCAGCCATTGAATTCCACGCATACCCAGTGTTGAGAGTGGCCGGAGCCAGGCGTGGTCAGCATAACGTGTCCTTCAAGAAGTGTTATGACAAGTCCTTTCCTGCTGGTGCGAATGATGAAAGTGAAACCGGCTGCAGGAATTGCGAAGGTAGCCGGATCGCTTGTCGGATCACCAGTCAGGAGTGGAGGGAGGTCATCTGCAATATTTTTGGGAGGTGCCTTAGTGGTATTGGGATTTGGATCATCCGTGATATTTTTGAGGCTTGCTTCAGTGATATTGGTGGTTGTATTAGCAGCAGACGTGAATAATTTAGGGCTGAGTTTGTCTCTAGTTATAGGGGTCGAATACTGACTGGGCTGTCCAAATAATGGAGACTTCAATGTTGATGTGTGTGACTCACGATCCGTGAGATCAAACTTGAACATGTTCTCGGGTAGCTTCTCCATGTTTGGACTAAACCTCTATCTCGAAAAAGGCTTATAACGGACTACCTGCTTGTGTCTCACAGATGCCAGAATGTGAGCAGCTTTGTATCTGAAGGATTGGTGTGGGATTAAGTATGGTTGGACATTGGCATAAATACATAGTGATGACAATAACCATGTCGCGGTGAAAATGGCCAGCGTGAAGTTGATGCTAGATAGTGTTTAACCCTGAGACAAGAAATGGTTCATGTGGAAAGCGACCTCATTCAGCATTATGCTTCTGCCTCGTGGCCGGTGTGCTTGAAGTGATAAGCGCCAGGGCAGGAACATGCTATATCAGACTCGAGGCCGCAAACTGGTCAATGTTCCAGTCGTGGTTGTGGTCGATTGCAACGTACCTTGCTCACCAAGAGTATACCAGGACTTCACGAACTTACCTGTGTAATAATCATATTGACATGACTTTCTGCCTGCATCCTCAATGCCATCGATCAATTCAAGTTCACGATTGAGTATGGTCAACTCAAAATTGAGGTGGTCGAGGACGACATCGTCCAGCGGCTAACAAGAAGCATAGAATTGGTCATCGACCTTGAGACCGACCTCGCGACCCAAGTTCAAAGCCATACTCCGAAACTAGAATTCAGATCCAATGCCACGGACCAGTCGAAGGCCTGAGATAGCGCAATGAAGCATTGAACTTGTGAACAGCTATCATAGAGTATGTCCTATGGGAAGTCGAGACTGACTAAGAGGAAGAACTTTTGATGACTTGGAAAACTACGACTAAATGACGGAGTGGATCCCTTTCTTGGCATCAGGCTGGGCGCATTTGGTTACAACTTTAATAGGCGAGTGACATAGGTAGTTCTAATGCGCCAAGCCTAAGCATATCCTTCTGGTGTCCACTGAAACACGACAGCAGCGTTGTGGTCTGACAAAGGACTTCCAGTGCCGATGTGGCGGCTGCAAGAATGAATGATGGGTTGAAGGAAGAGGTGGAAGGCAAAGCATGTAGGTTATTGTGAATCATTCAAGGTGTAGCAAAACCACTGTAGGCATTATTGTAGCATACGAGCAGCCTCTCCACTGCCTTATAGAAGTATACAAATGTCTCTTTGACTAATACATGCCGTGTGGAAAGATACCAACTGTGACAAATCGCTTTTGCTGACATGCACTAGGCATACTGGGAGCTGCCAAAATTCTTTCAAGAACTCCTGCTTCGTCGGAGGAATGATAACGTGAACGTTGAGCATCCATAACATGTGCACTGTTCCACCGATACCAGCAGTATACTCGATATACTTATCGCATTGCGCCTTCGCCTGGCAGAACCTCCAACTCCGGATACTCTAAACTGCGCCCAGCACCAATACTGCTTCTGTGCCCACCTGCCATCATCTTATTCCTCAATTCTAAGCTGGTAGTCCTCGATACCCGCTTCAATCTCAACAGTATCGTCTCCCTTAGCTTCAACTTCCTACCTTCTCGAGGGTCAAGCTCGTTTTCTTCCTCGATCCTTAGATCAAATTCGTGCTGAAAATCTCGTGTGCGGACATCGTCACGGATCCTAGCCGGACCATTTCGTACATGATATGTATGGGAGGGGAACGAAGCCCATCTTCCGAGAGATGCGGTATTGACGTGAGTGGCTGATATTTTATCAACGGTCGTTTCATGCGTAAATACTGGTCTGAACGTTTGCGTAGTCATTCGCGGTGTTTCGTGTTCAGGTTGCGGTCGACTCTTCTTCGATTCGTCGAAACAACATATGAGAAAATTCATGTAAACTGACATGACTACCTCACAAGTTCTCCTATGATAGTTCAAACCCTCCCCGCTTTTTTGAGATAGTGTTCGACGTGAAGAGTTTGGCAGTCTCCATGTAGTGCCTTCTAAGTAGGGCATCCTGTTGTGGCATGCACGAAGTGCTCTGTATGATAGCGCCTTCCGGACAATCTCGAAATCGTGTATTGTACAAATTCAGAGGGCAGCAGCCTCACTTCAATGGCGATGCACTCTTGGTGAGGAACTTGGAGAAGAAGCTTTTCTTCTTTCCGATCTTCCCAATGGGATGGTTACCGTTATTCATGGTAGCAGAATCGCCACCCTCGCCGAACATCTTGGCCATGTTTGCGTTGAATTCGTCTTCTTCATCTCTGAATCTCGAGATTGGAGGAGGTAATGCCGCGCTGAGGTCGCTTGCTGCGTCATTGTCGAAATCAACGTCTTTGCCGCTGCTGATCTGCCCGATTGATTGCTTGGTATCTTCCATATCGAAAGCCTTCGAATCGTCATGGCGTCCTTCGGCTTCGAAAATCGATGGTGTAAAATTGTGGTCTTCCTCGATTTCAGAAAGACGCCAGGGCTGCCGATCCACGAGAGATTGCCGACTTGCAAGTGCTGTGTTGTTCTCTTTATTGTAAGGCAAAGAAGGTGTCCTTGTGGCCACTAACTGGGAGTGGCTGTTCATCATACTGATGCTCGACGCAGAGCTTGCCGATCTGTATCCATAAGAAGAATTGAACGTACTTGATGCTGTAGTTTCGAAAGAAGTGTGTCGTTTCGAGTTCTTTCGCGACGATGCTACCTGAACCAAACCATCTTTTTGACCCTTTTGGGTAGAGTATGCTTGGGACTGTGGCTTAGGACTTGGACTTCTGCTACGCATGAAGGATCTTCCTGGGTCTGCGAAGTGATGATTGAAGTAGACGTCCTGATCAGAAGGATCGAAATGACCCGGTCCTGTTGGTGGGCTTCTGAATGACTGTGGTGCATAAATCTCTGTATCCAAAGTGTCATCGGAATTGGACAGTATTTCCAACCAACTCATCGATTCTTGACTTGTGTCTTTCATTACATTTGAGTCTGTTCGGTGCTTCCGCGTTTGACATGAATCACCGGCAAGTCTGTGCGCAACTTGATCAATACCAAGCCCGTGCTGTTGTGCCTGATGTAAGGGTAATGACTCAAACCGGTCATGAGACGATCTGCTTGAAAATTGTGTGGTCGAGTTTCGGGAAGATGATGCCACGAGGTTTCCTAAGCTGATTCTCCTCAAAGGGTTCTTTCCCGACCAGAGCTTGTGCTTTTTCACCTCTGGGTTCAATTCCATGTTTGTAGTGGCAAAATCTTTTCTAAGATTCGCATCTGAGGCGGAGTATCGGAAAACAGGATGGATATTCAGTTCGGTCTCGGTTGCTTCTCGACCCAAGGTAGTGACTTCGATGTCGGGACCATGTTGCGATAAGCTATGTGTCCGGGACGGATTATAGATAGCAGGATTGTGGTAGTTTTGTTGGCGCTGATAGACAGCCAGAGGTAATGGTACAGATGGCACATGCAGCACAGGAGGAGCCGACCTAGGCTCTAGGTGGCTTGCCATATCAGTAGTCGGAGTGCTGTTGAGCACTTGTTTGTAGTAATGGGAGTACCTCGTAGGATGGGACGTGACCTGATCATCCTCGACCAATATCTTGGTTTGTATAGGATTTGGCACGTTGCTTCTATTGAGCGAATGGTACGGCTGATCTATTGTAGCTGCTGGGCATCCTACACGGACTGGAGGAGATTGGTATGAAATGGTATGAGCTGAACGCGTACCACGTAGGCGCGCTTTTATAGGCGATCTCTCTGACTCGGTTGATGGGTTGGCATACCTCGTGTGTTGATCCTCTGGTAAGCTGATGACACCTCTGCTCAAATAGTCCGCGAGGACCACGCTATGTGAATACTTGCCAGGCATCACTACCAATTCTTATCAGCAGGGCAGTGAAGGTTGACCGAGGTTCACAACAAGCTACTGTTTGTTTGAGTAGCCGTTAAGTCACTGTTGTTGCCGCATTGAATCTAAGTTGAATATGATCAGATTGCACATCTTTCATCACACGGCAATTTTTGATCGGTATTTGGTCGGCGCCACTCCCTTGGTGGTAAGGCTTCTGATTGTTCAAAAGACAATCCCCTCGCAGGCAAAGGTGAAGTAGCTGATGGTTATGGACCGATGTGAGCAGCAACAATAATAATATTCTCTGATTCGTAGTAGAAACAATTAAAAGTCTCAGTAGTCGTTTTAGCTGAATTGGATGATGGTGGGAGCGCCAAACCTAATCAAAAAGTGTATCTGCTTGGTGCTGTAATATGGCTTTCGAGAGTCGATGGCCTCGTATAGGTAAGGTTGTCACACATCTGATTATCCAGCGCAGAGTTCTGTCAATTGAGGTTGCTGAACTAGTAGTATGTAAACGAGGAAGTCATCTCTGGAATAGCAGACTGACTTGAACTTCAAAGATCTCATACACAATCCCATCGAAGCTATTGCAAAATGGGCCAAGATGGCGATCAAGTCTACTAAATGAACCTAAACCCAGTAAGATCTGATCGCAATCTGAGGAATTAGCGTCAAAGCCGACGCCATCTCCGTGACCGACTTTAGCTAAAACTTCGCTTGAGGATCGTTGTTAGTACCACGTCGAATCATGAGCGGCATAATGGTCGGGTGGAATTTGAATGACCGATTTCCTAAACGCATTCGGCCTCTGTAACAAAAGCATATTCGTCTAGCTTAGTCTCAAGCCAGGTATGTGTCGCGCAGGTCGTATCCAGGTTCTCTCATTAATCCGAAAAAGCCAAAGTTGGGCGGATGCGGGAAGTAAATGGCACTATAGAAAGCCAATTTGAAAATGGATATAGTGGACCACAAAACATGGGGACATTGCAGTCAATCCTCGTTAACCTTCATTAAATGACTTGCTGAATGGGGTCAAAGCATCATGACGTGCATCGGACAACCACAGTCGCTGAAACAATACTGCTGTACACACTGGCAGTAATGACAACTCAGCATGTGTACAGTAGTCGTAATAATGCGAGATTGAGTTGGAGTTTTACGTGCCACAAACCAGTGGACTATCAGTAATGAATTATGTAAGTTGTGACCTCTTCCCGAGGCTGAATTTGCTTGGTTCGACAAAAATCTTAGCGGCGCGGAGGAGTCCTGCCCTCCACAGGCGTAATCCTGGTAGGCGTGGATATGGAGAACGTCAAGGCCTGTCTCAACATCCATATCGGGTAGGTATGATCAGGTGCGAATCACAGAATTGCTGTTGAGATAGCCAAGAGAATGCTAGAAGAGGTGGTGATAGAAATGGCAAATCGCGTCGACCGCGTCCTTCAATTTGCTGTCTTGCCCTACTCCTTCACACAACACTAGCAAAAATCTCACAAGGTACTCCTCTCTTTAGAAAGTAGAGATTTCCAGCTTCAAACCTGTGCTTGGCACAACTGCGCTGTCCCCCAGAGGTCATAACAACAGCGCTTTATCCGAGAGAAACCACGCCACTTCATTGCCTGATTGGCTTGCACAATATCAAACCGTGAACGCCAGGATCCTCATTTCTCATTGCCATGTAGCATGCCATTCCTGTGCAATGCAAGGCTAGCATGACTTGCCAAATACTATTCACATAACAACGCCTGTTTACATTCGAAGAAAACCAGATTCCGTCTTTCCTGCATCCACCAGCGTTATTGCTCGTCCTGGGACGAATTCTTCTTCTTCGCTCCAAATATCTTCATGCCCATCTTCCTCCAGCCACCGCTCTCGCTGCGAGACGGCTTTGCTGATGGAGGATAAGCGGCGTGTGCATGCGAGGCGCCATGGCCAGGATGCAAGTCGGATGTTGGTGGTGTTATTGGGGATGGCATCGTGGAGTCCAGGTCACCAACACTTGGGCTCTCACCACCGCCACTATCATCCGTCAGCGCACTTTCAGACGTCCCAGAGGTGTTGGATAAATGATGGGATAGTCGTGTAGGACTATTCTGGCTCAAGGCTGAGGTTAGAGCTGATGATCGGTTTGAAGCTTGTGGCGGTGAACGGGACGGCTGAAATGCTGAACTCGTTGGAGGCGATCTTCTTTGCTTTGACTGCTGTCTTCGATGTGCGTTCCCTCTCTCATCGTAGGTAAGAGCGGATGAATCAGATATGTCAGATCTGTGTGAGAACTCTGTCAGCGCATTGTAGGTAGACGCATGTGACACCATCTTGACACTGTTACAAAAAGGAATGAATATCGAATCCGACATCAGATCTCTCATACGCTGAACTGCTGGGTCAAGAGCTTCCGGCTTTGGTGGTTTAGGATCATACTGCTCGTCAACCAAATCGTCCCGTTCCTCCGCAGGGAGATTGATCTCACGTGGTGCACCTGGTTTTACATAGACGTCCATCATGCGTATCCAGTCTTGCATGAGTTCGAAGCCTTCCTCGGATTCGCTCGTCAAGGGCATTCCACAATACATGGCTGCTGCTTCATCATACTTAGTAGCGTACTTCTTCGCTTCAGTAACAAATTCGAGCGTCTCCAGGCAATGCTGTTGTGACAAGAAGGCTGTGTATGCGGCAAGCGTGTAAGGCGCAGGAGCCCGACCATTTAGCACATCGTCCAAGGTCGGCCTATATGCTGGGGAGAAAACACCTGTATCCTTCTTCGATACCACGCTTATTGGTCGTGCTTTGTTATATTCCGAGGCCATTTTAAAATCGGTGTCAATTGTAATATGTATGTCGGTCGCGTTGAGGGGCGGTGATGGGTCAGGAGTATATGGCCAGATTCGCTTAAATGGTCGGCTCCTTTGCTTTCTCGTTACCATTTCGTTCTTGTCGCGGCAGGTGGTAGGATTCTGGCGTGAAATGAGTCGTCCCCAGAACTTCCAGATATGCTTGCGCACTCGAACGTAAACTGATCACGAATTCTGAAACACTCTCTTCGAATATGTCCGAGTTGTAACTAAATATTCATATGACGAACGTGTGTTGTATATTTGACCGGTGGGCCTCATGTATCCTTTACTTTTGTCAAGCGAGATGGTACAATGTATGTTACCGCGAAGCCACACAACAGCAATCTTTTTCTTATGTGGGACAATGATATGCAGCGTAACTGCAGCCAAACTTCGAGAATGTTTGCTTTCTAACACTTCCGTATATGCACGCGCTTCGATTAAAAGGCCGACCAGCTAGTCGACTGGGATAAAAGAGCGACGCGTGCCTCGTGAAAAGTGAGTGTTGGTGAGGGTTAGTGCTGGTAGGCAGAGTAGATGGTAACACAATGTGGACCGTCGACGTCGTACGATCGCTAGCTAGAACGACAGTGGAAAGAGATGATCGACTTGCTATCGTAATCGAAGTTAACGCTCAGGTATAGAAGGTGTGTAATGGCTGAAAATTGATGAGGCTTTGAGTTGGAAATGCTGCGAGGGGTGAGGCAGCAGCATATGGAGACAATGATGTGTAGTAAGAAGCGTTTCAGGGTAGAGTCATGGTGAGCCGCAGGCGGGTACTCAGATAGAGGATAGAGCGACTGAGAACAGAGGAAGTGGATGACTCAAAGAGCGACCGATGTGTTTGAGACGCTTGAATGCTGGACAGGCGTAACAAGTGGAGCAGCAAGGTGGTATGAAGTTGAATGCTATGCTAAGCGGGCCACCGTGTTTGTGCGAAATACGAATTGCAAAGGGAGAGTAGTGTAACTACGGACAGGAATAATAATTGAAGGCGAAAAAAGGCAGCAGTCAGCACCAAACACGGCTGGATCTAGCTAATCCGGGAAGCGCAGGGCGTGCTTGTTACAGAGGCAGACGGACAGATCTGAGGCGCGGCCAGCACAGTTGCAACATGAGAAAATGCCCAGAATAGCTGCAGTCAGATCGCCAGATTGGCTGTGGGAGATTGGGTCATAAGTGACGATAAGCTACATCAGCTTCTGCACTTGGGAGCCTTCCAGTGGCGATAGAAGCCTTCTAGAAAAACCTTTCGGACCCGTGGCGCCTGTGTGGATTCTCCCTCATCGACCGGTCCTCTTTTTGCCAATCTTTCTCTGTTCTGCCTCTCCCCATCCCTGCTCTTCGACAAGACTTGCTCTGTTTTGGTGTCGCAACTCTTTTCCATCAGTCATGCCATCATTTGGAGTGGTGTGGACTCATCACAACGGTCTCCAAGGCAGGCGGAAAAGCAAACTACACGACTCTGATCGGCAGAATACTACACAACCTGTGACATATTTGCTAAACGAGCCGGACCACTGCTTTTGCCCGCTGACTGGTCATCTCTACCACCCGGTGGTCAGAGTGAACCAACACAGATAAAGGATATCCCAGCCAATTAGCGTCGGCCAGCACAGCAGGAATTAAAACACTCTGGGGAAATGCTAGGAAGGGCATTGAGGATCTGCAGCAGCTTGTGCTTGATCTCCTGCTGGCCGCCATCTGGCATCGAGAAGCTCTGTCGATCGCTTTCTAGCCAACTTGCTCTGGCGGGACGATCATGCTAACCAGCACTCACTTTTCACGAGGCACGCGTCGCTCTTTTATCCCAGTCGACTAGCTGGTCGGCCTTTTAATCGAAGCGCGTGCATATACGGAAG
>Ga0181465_100021_pt1 | contig 32849 bp, 38 predicted proteins | sample InSIn3gowninarea_FD_119076 | JGI IMG/M metagenome (GOLD analysis project Ga0181465, IMG submission 119076) | Clean room microbial communities from NASA Spacecraft Assembly Facility at Jet Propulsion Laboratory, Pasadena, California, USA -... ... | reverse complement strand
TACAGACGCAGGTACCCATATCAAAGTGTTTGCGATTGCTCTCATGCGCAGCTTACTCGGGAGTCCTTCGTCGATCATTTCAGGCTTATGGTGGGGCGTACGCAAGTCGCGTCGAGGTCAAGCCTATGTGATGCCGTCTACAAGATCTGGACGCCTGGTTTCGACAGGTATGAGTTCGAAAAGTGATGATCATTATTGCGAAACAATGGCAAGACAAGTCGGGAGGTGGTGACGCGCGAAGGAAGGCGCAGCGTCTCAAAACGGAAAGCGGCATCATGTGGGGAAGTTCAAGCTCAACTTCAACTTCATCGTGGCAAATATGGTAAGCAAATATATTGATACGGGGACAAAGATGAGACTTGAATGCAATGGGAAATTGTCAGTTTGCTATGCGCAACCAAAAACTCCAAATGCTGCCTGTGCCGAGAAAATAATCCAAGATCAAATCCAGACCCAATGCCCAAGATGAACTCCCAACCCAATGCCCAAGCTGAAACCCAAACTCAATGCTATGCTAAAATGCCCAAATGTATACCCATGGCCCCACCACTTTTCCCTACTGGGAGACTGGCTGACCAGCAGGAGTAGCACAAGACGGGTTACCAGTAAAGCTGTTGCTTACGAAGGCGTAAGACTCGGACACCACAACACTTCCATCGGCACTGCCGTAGTTGACTGCGTACTGGTTGACATCCCAGGTCTCATCGTAAAAGGTGCACATCTGCTGCGCCACATTGCCATTGGTGGTCTGCAAGAAGGTGTTGAAGAACGAACACTGCTTTCCGCCGTTGGCGTTGACGTAGTTGGTGTGCTGAGTGCAGGCCTGAGCACAACGCTCGACCTGGAACTGTCCGTCGTTCCACCATTGCATACCAGCGAGAGTGTCGTCACCGTTGCAGTCGAGAGGGGCATTAATGGCAAAGTCACTGGCAATGTGGCCAGCCTTAGTGCCGGCGGCAGGAGTGTAGCCAGAGTCAGCCACGAAGAGGGAGTTCTTGACATAGGCGTTTGAGCCAGCGATGGCGACCTGGAACTGGTCGCGCCATTGGCCGGTGTTAGTAGCAGAGGCAACACTCAAGATCGAGCTGTAGTAGGCACACTTGACATTGGTAAAGCCTAGGGCGCCAACTCCATACCAGTTTGACTGAGGGTTGGGGCAGGCATCGGTGGGGTCCTGAACGGGGTCGCGCTCGAAGTAGATGTTGAATGATTCGCATCCGGGAATGAGGTTGCACTGGGAAGCGCAGTGGTCCTGGTCGTATCCTTTAGGAAGCTGCTCGTAGGTCATGTAGCCGTACGGAGCGTTGTTACTGGCGTTGTGGTTGTAAAACACGGTAGAGTAACCAGCGGGAGGGTTGTAAGCTTGGTACTTGGAGATGATGGTGTAGGCACAGTCGTCCTTGAAAGCCTGAACAGTGTCTTTGGCGGGTGCGGTCTTGCAGACAGGTCCCTGAACCTGCGCGACGGTGGTGACCGGGACTGTACCTGGAGCTGCAGCTTGGTCGGCAGGAGCAGCAGGGGCGGTGCTGACCTGATAGACCTCGTCCTGCCCGGTTGTCGAATCCTGGGCTACTGGCGCGGCCACCGCAAGGCTGAGAAGGCCGGCGAAGATGGTAGACTTGGAGAACATCCTGAAAGCTTTGTAGTGGTGGTAAAGAAAGTGAGTGAGTGTGTGGTATTGGGCGGGTGTGTGTTGGAAGAGTGTTTGAGAACTAGAGTGTTGTTGAGTAGTGAGTGAGTGTGATTGTTGTGACGATCTTGATGCTGATGATGAGAAGCAAAAGAGGAGGACAAGCACCTCATACTTATACACCGTCCTTCCAGTAATACCAGCCTAAAGATTTCTAGGCAAGACAGCAAGGCGTCGCTAGTCGTTCTGCGCTAGCATCACAGAGTCCCAGCTAGCCGACGTCGAAAGCTGGTACAATGCTAGTGCTTCCAGTTCGCCTGCGCCATCAGCCTTAGCGCATGCTTACAAGGATGTGTCTAGGCGAGCTCGCCCTCAGCTCAACGGCGGCGGAACCATAGTCAACAGTGCGCACGCGAGAGCCAAGACAGAGTGAGTTGTGGTATCGCGCCTGAAGCAGCAAGCGGTTGCGCAGCACTGTCGGAGCTGAGAGCACAGAACTGCTATGAACCACGGCGCACTAGCATCTTGGTCAGCTGGGGGTGCGTAGCCGAGGACGTTATACTCCCAGGCTGAAATGGTTTTTAGTTATGCACGAACACTTTGATATGGGTACCTGCGTCTGTACCTGAAACTAGTAATCCCAAACCTTCTTTTAGCACTACGCCTTAGCCTCCTCCCGGAGCAGCCTTGTTCTAGATGGCGCCATTGATCTGGTGACTTTGTTAGCATCTGACTCTAACAGAGTCTAGGAGTCCATCGTAAGCCATAACTGACGCCACCAGCACGTTGCCTCGTCCGGAGGCACACCTCGATTCAGGAGGCATTATCGTTGACGGATGGTGTGAAACAGCCCTCCGCCACGCGATATCCTGCACAACCTCCGCCGTCTCGTACTGCTCGGGTCCTGATTCGCCAAGGATCTTGCACAGGCGAAGAAGCGGGCAGAGCGTGCACAATTGCTGCGAACAGGCACGAACGCTTTCGGATAAGCTTAGTTCTTGGCGGTACGCAGGGATGAATACGAGAAAGTAAGATGTTTATCCATGGAATGCGAATTCGAGCTATCAGACGACAATTGGACCATGATCCACTTCTCGGTTCAAAGCAGCACCGATATCTGGAGCAGTTGTGTAAGGGTACGCATGGCCATGGGACGATATCAGTTTCAACAACAGAGGAGCTGGCTGTTATTGATCACACGCCTGAAAGTGCACGCGGGTAGCAACGTTCATGCTTTCAGGTTAACGACAAGGTCAATTGAAGACGGCCACCTGGCTGCAACTGTGTGATCTGGGACAGCACAATGTGAATCATAACATGCAATGTTATGTTGTGTAAACTTGTTTGAGGTTGGAGGTTTGGAGGGTTTCGAGAACGTCGAGTCCTCCGAGTCATGATGATCTAATCTTTTTTATCACTTAGAGGTATCCTCCCATAGTGAAGATATACTATAAGGTTATGCACAGTCTGTTGCTGCACCGCTGAGGCCTTGTTCGAACAGTATCTCGTTGCTATCTCGTTGTCGTTGTGTCCACTCCAGCCACCTCAGACCGAGCGAAACCTCGTATTCGGTACCAATGTACCACGACGTTCAAGCACGCTCTAGGAAGCCACTCGGGCCAAGACCGACAAGGGAAACATGGATCTGTCTTGTAATCAATAAGGAAGCAGTTCAATCGTGCTCAGTTCGAGCTACCCCGCTCACAGAGCCTCATTGGTTTGCTCGTTGCAGAGCGTTAGAGAACCGGCCTTGTCCGCGCGCTTGTTCGATACTTCGATAGCTCGCTACAATCTGGGCAGCATATGCTGTACCAGTCATGAATAATGGCACTCAGTTCTTCGACATGAGGAGGGGTTGCAATCTGGAGCCGCCACTTGAAGTTACAAAACCATGGACGTGATCTCAGCTGGCGTCGAAACCCAGATATATCTGAAGTCTGAGGTAGAGCCAGAGTCGTGCTCCATGTATGGCCTGTGGTCGCCAAGTACTTAGCCCACTGGCAAGAGCGGTGGCGTACGTAGACTTTCTCTCTCTGGGTGTAATATTTCGGTGCTGCCTTGGCGAAGCTGGAAAGAAGAGGACTCGGGATCGGGTCGCGTGGCTTGCTTGAGTCTACGCCCAACTCTTGGCTGGTCTTTCGGCCTGAATGTCGAGGGCATCCGATGCTAATTTCGTCTGCTCTGTAATGCGAAGGCCACGTCCGTCTTTGGCAAGCTAGCGTCAACCAAAGATAGTCCGCTCTACAGTAACATGATTCGCTTGCGAACAACTCATCCTGATGGTGTGATGAAGCAATGTAGCCTCCGCCTGAGCTCAGAACACATCATCAGCAGTCGCTTTTATGTTTCCCCCTGCAGTTTGAGCCTTCTTCCGTGACTGTGCAGGAGGGCTCTTCGCTGGCGCCGCAACAGCAGCATCTTTCTCACTCATCTCGTCGGCTATACAGACGCCCAAGCCAGCAAAGGCTTCCGAGAGAGCCCTCTGAGTGTACTCATTGACGTCGTAGCCACCAGCAGTGTAGGCGAGATCGTTGCGAGCAGGATCCAGCCACTCCCAGTCATACTTGTCTTGCAGTACGTAGTACTCCCGCACATACGTAAGGCCGTCGAAGGGGTCGTATGCCTTTTCTGGTTCTGGTGCTGTGCGCTTCTTCAGACCCCTGATGACAAACGAGTCGCTACCATTTGTGCTATTACCGCCATGCGCCAGCGCCTCTGCAGCTGGTATAGGCTCTTGTATACGCTCCATGTCAGCACGGCGTGCCGAGCTTCGTTTCAGCATGATACGCTCGCCTTCGCGAATAATCTTCGCAGCATTGCCCTGACCGCTTGCAAGCTTGTCGATGATCTGTCGTTGACCCTGCTCCTTTTCGCGCTTCTCCTCCTCGAGCTCCCGCCGTGCAGCATCGCGTCGTAGTCTTGCTTGTTCCTTCTCAGCGGCTTGTTGCGCTTGCAGATTCGCCTTCTCATCATTGTCTAGCGTCGCATTGTGTTTGATAGATTGTCCGTTCTCTTCCTTGTACTTCTGCAGCTTCTTCTCGCTTTCGGCCACATCGATGTTGTTGACTAAGTTGAAAGTAATATCTTCGACGTCGTTTAGATAGTTGTTGTAGTCCAACAACGTTTCAAAGTCATCCTCTCGTCTATTGAAGACCTCCGCTATCCTCCTACGTATGTCTACTTCGCGCTCGACCTTGATGTCCTCGAATGTTTGTGCCCGGAATCGATGCTTGCGTAGGGTCTTTCGACAACCTGCTACTGGGCACTGAGCGGGACCATGAGAGAAGATGCGATCGACGCAAGACTCGCACATTTTGTGGTAGCATTCCGGGTTGACGAGGAACTTCATGTTCGGGTTGAGGTAGCGGGAGGACTTGCATACTGGGCAAATGTCTGCAGATGTGAGTACACTTCAGGCTTTTGAGCATGGGTGACATACCGTCAGCATCACCACCGCCTCTTGTGAGACCGCCCGGCGCGCCTCGCTGGGCCACACGAGCCATGCTGAGGGTGGGCGAGAATGTGAGGCTGATGGTAACAAAAGTAAGAGAGATTTGAATACCATTTACATGTGACAAATGGTATAAACGGGGTATTCTGAGATATAGACCTTCTTGTACAATATCTACCTTGATACCATCTCAACAGCTAAGCTCGCCGATAACTATCGAATAGTGACAGCTCACTCAACATGGCGACTTGGTACTCTCTCCCATACGAAGTCAAATCCATCATCCTCAACTTCCACCTCGATGCTGTGCTGGCGACGCCATGGATCCAGCAACCAATTACTTCTACAATGCATTACATCAATGCCCTCAGTCTGTTGTCAGTGCATGCAAGGCACTTTGTCAATCTCCTATCAGCGTGTCCCGAGTTGTATCCCGAAGCTTTACGTATGATTTTGAAGAGACGAGAGCCCTCGGTCGAATACCAAAGCATGACCATCGCGCAGCGTGTTGAGTTCATTCGCCAAACTTACGACCACGTGGGTTCGACAACTGCCGAGAGGAGGCAAAAAGCTAGACAGCCTATTGTTGAATGGGATCTGCTGGACAAACGTAGGAGGGACATAGAATGCAAGGTGTATGAGATGATCTGATACTCGTGGAAGGCGCCGGAGTGTGCTAGACTACCAACCAATTTCGTCGACGAGCCAATCCGGCTCTGCATCCTCATCCTCTTCGTTGTGCGAGAGCAACGAAGTGGGAGTAGTGGCGGCTTCCTCGATCTCATCCACCTCCTTACTCTCTTGCATTGCTCCATCCTGCTCGGCTCCCGCAGCTTCGTTAGGCACGCTAGACCTCTTGGTGTCTACTGCAGTCTGCTCAGTCGCCGATTCGTCGATCACGAAGCCACCACCTTCCTCGCTCAAAGCTCGCTCTCGATTTGTATCATCGTCGCCATCAAACAACGCGTCGTGCTCATCTTCTTCGACATTTTGCTGATGATCGTGGTTGTTTGACATGAGGCCGATGGGCTTCTCATTGTTGTCAACTTCGTTCTCTGCGAAGAATCCGCCCCCACCACCAATGTCTTGATCGTCCTTAGTCGGCGAAAGGAAAAGCCCAGGTGTATGAGTACGTGGCAGTTGTGGTCGGTGCCGGGCATTGACCTCTGTTCCAACCATAGGCACGACTTTGTGCGGGGTCAGATGGTGCAGAGGTCCGCCTTCATCCCAAGGAGATCGTACAACAGTGATCTTCGTGTCGAGTGCCGATACGGCATCCTTGATCTTCGCATCGGCGAAGTCGTTGATGTCAAATGTGGTCGCTGAAAGGGAAGGATCATCGTCTGGTCTTCCAGCAGTCGGTTGAGCTAGAGGTCCTTGATCGGCATCGGGCATGAAACCACCTTGTTCGATGCCTGTATTATCACCATCGTCTGCATCCATCTCTTCTTTGACTTGCTGATTTGCCTTTTCGTCTTTGTCCTCACCCTCAACTTCATAGCCCATGATTCTCTCTCGTACTCTCAGGCCTACAAGGAATCTCTTCCACATCTTGACGGCCTCCTTTTCACGTTTTTGAGCCTCTTCTTGCTCGACTTGCCACCTAAGCCCATGTATAACCTCTTGTATAGCCTCCTGATACTCCTTGGCCACAACAGCGCCATCCACAATGGCTGTCCCTCGTCTGCCTTGGAACTTGAACCCCGTAATCGCATCAGCATAATCGACACCAAGAAGTTTGGCTGCCTTCGCAGTCTCCATGGTCCGGATGTGGACGCTGCCTGGTGGGATCATGGAGGATACGTAAAGGTCGAGGTTTCCAAAGGCATTCTTGGGGATCCGTCCATCCACGACCGGTTTTGGGATGTACAAGGAGGTCTGGTGCTCGGCATACAACGCCAATCCTTGTTCGTCGCCTTCAGCAGATCCAGCGCGCTCTTCTTCTGGCGTTGGCGAACAGTTGCGGCGATTACTGCGCCTGGCTGTGCCATACTTGAGAGGCTGTTCATTTGCCTAACTAGCTATCAGCAATGGACTCGGCGCTGTAGTAGCAGGATCAGAGCACAGAACCTTCAGTTCACGACCCATTCTGTACCACTTATCCGCAGACTTGACGATTTGTACGTCTCTTCTCCGGTAGATTGGCTCGGCTGCATTGGTGCCTTTGCCTGTACTCAGCTTTCCGACTTCGCGTTTCGGCTGTATTACTTCGTTGTGCTTTAGATATCTCTCGAGCGCATAGTATGGATGATCTTTGAAGTCTTGCACGTTCCGCGGCATAGGCTCAGCAGCTTCCTTCTTAGCTAGCTCGGCGTCCTCGACCTGGTCACGATCCTGGTCAGGCATTAGCCAAGGCAACTACATTGTGTCACGCGCAGTAGAGATACCTGCTTCAAGCCCTTGTATACCCTTAGCGCACGTTTCCACCATCTCGGACCATCTTTCGTCGACTCGACCCTCGCTCTGCGTGTCTTGGCATTGTACGCTTTTGTGTAACGCCTCGTCACGTCTCGAGCTGAACCGTCCTCGCTGAAGGCTATAACATAGACCGTGTCGTTAGCAGAATCGCTCGCAGGAGGCTCAAACTTTTGGGGCTTGTCGACGGTGCGAGTGACTAGAGGATCGACGGCAAGCCATTTCTGATATGCTTCGTCGAAGACTTCGACCCAGTAAACCGGGTATTTAGACTCTTTAAACGTCTTTGGCTTGACTTACACAGGTCAGTAGATGGCCAAGGACACCTGGACATCTAATAGACTCACCTGGACTCGGTGCTGCTCCTAGATCTACGCTATCAGTCGCCCCAGCTGGCGCCGAGAAGTCACCTCCAAAGCGCTTAATTGGTGGTGGTATTTTTGGTGTAACACCAGTCCCTACGACGGAGGAAGTTGCCGAGGCAGCACTTTCATTACCGCTGTGGCCGGTCTCCGTATCTGAGCCTGTCATACGGACAGTAGGCTTCTGCTTTTGTGGTGATGGTGCAGATGGTGCAGCGGCGAAGGACAGTGGTTGTAGCGAGCAGATGAGCCTAGCATCTACTCCAACACCCCTCAACAATGCACAGAATAGCTGTGCGCCCACGTCTCTAGAGCCTTGACGCTTTCGAGCCAATTGCGTGAAATCTTTAAGCTTTAGAGGGAGGTCGGTGTTCTTCGGCGGTGTAGTCTTGAAACATTCCTCGTCAGCCGCCCGTCACTGTCGCGTAATGCGTCAAGAATAGTACGTACCGTGTCAATTTCTGCCGTGTTGACTTTCCACTGCGGCAGTCGAAGACCTTTTGCTGTCGGCCTAAAAGCTATATGGAAAGCATCTGCCGCCTGTTGCAGGCCGTCGTGAAGCGATCGCGATCGCTGAAATTGTGATAGGGTTGATTGGGGATTGAGATACGATCGTACACGCTTGTCAAGTATTGGCAGCAGGCTATGCTTTGCACTAACGTCAATACAAGGTTATCATGCTGCTGTATCAAACCTACCTGAATCCTCTCGTCATTGCACCAAGCATTCCGCACATATACATGAGCTAGCAGACAGCATACATGTAGTTTGTGTACATCGATGCGTTTCTGTTTCTCAATTGTCGTCGGTGGCAATCTCTGAGATGAACCACGTTTGCCAGTCTTCTTGTCAGGTCCATTAATGACTACGGCAATGTTCAGATCTGTCGCACGATCTGCTGCGGTGAGCTCGGGTTCGTGTGCCTCCTGCTCAGACTGCGCAGCATCAAGGCCAACATCTTCAAACTCAATGTCGCTGTCTTCTGTCCGATAGTCGTCATACACAACCTGTGTAGGGCACTGCATGGACTGAGGCGTATTCGTAGTGCCTCGTGCTGGTCTCGGTGGCGTCTTCAAGCTCTGGCTACCTGCTGCGCCATTGACAGCGGTCTTCCGCTTCTTTATTGGTCGACCTTCGTCGCCAGAACTGGTTGGGACAGCCGCCGAAGCCTCGGATAGCATATCATCATACTGGTCGGCCGGCTCACGCTCCTTGAACTCTGGCTGTCGGCGACCACGGATGGGTGCTCTAGCGGCTGCTCTGCGCTTAGATGGCATTGCGCGTGCTCAACCTGATCACCCAGTACAGTACTGTAGGCTGCTGCGCTCCGCGCTCAATGATCACTACTTTGCTTCGCAATCACGAGCACTTCGGTCCACCTATCAAAGCGCATGTAGCCTTGTCCTTTGTTCTGATGCGCCGAGCATCCTCAGAAGAAGGCGATGATGTACGGCATACACGATTATGACTAATCTGAACACGAGATGAGAATCTTTATCAGGCGGTGTGACCAACACCTCCTTGACTTGTCGTTAACCGAGATTTAATAAGGACACAGCTGATGAGATAACTTCAAACACAAGATGTTGAAGAAATGTGGCAATCATGCAAGCACTGAAGATGCCAAAAAGGTACGAGGTCTTGGCGGTCTTGGCAGGGCTTAAGCGCGTGGTGAAACGCGACTCAGGCTTTGTTTATCGTCTTCTAACTACATCAGACTAAGACATCTCCCCGATTGTAAAGGAGTAGCTAACGACGACTGCGTTTACAGCTTCAAGTAGTGCTTTGCGACCCGTGTGCCGCTGACTGTGCCTTTGCCTAACCTTTTGCTTCCTTCTATCTTCGCTACAACCTCTTCCTAGCCCCTGCAGGATCAAAACAAACTTCCTAGCGCCAGTGTATTCGAGAGGGAAGGCTAGCAAGATGGAGAACTACCACAAGATTGAGAAGATTGGTGAAGGTATGAGTCGCTTGTCATCTTGAGCACAATAAGAGGACACCAATAGGCTAAACATCGCATCAAAAGGTACATACGGCGTCGTCTACAAAGCCCGCGACCTCACCCACCCCGGCCGCATCGTCGCCCTCAAGAAGATCCGTCTCGAAGCAGAAGACGAAGGCGTCCCCTCCACCGCCATCCGCGAAATTTCCCTCCTCAAAGAAATGAACGACCCCACCATCGTGCGCCTCCTCAACATCGTGCACGCCGACGGCCACAAGCTCTACCTCGTCATGGAATTCCTCGATCTCGACCTGAAGAAGTACATGGAAGCGCTGCCGGTATCAGACGGTGGCCGGGGAAAGCCGCTACCCGACGGTAGCAATCCGCAGTTACAGCAGATGGGGCTGGGCGAGAACATGGTCAAGAAGTTCATGGCGCAATTGATTGAGGGCGTGCGGTACTGCCACAGCCACAGGGTGTTGCACAGGGATTTGAAGCCGCAGAATCTGCTCATCGACCACGACGGGAACCTGAAATTGGCGGATTTCGGTCTTGCACGAGCATTTGGTGTACCTCTAAGAACCTACACGCACGAAGTAAGCACAACCCCACCCCACCCACCCGGCACTCAACTAACACCCCCAGGTCGTCACCCTCTGGTACCGCGCCCCCGAAATCCTGCTCGGCTCCCGCGCCTACTCCACCGGCGTCGACATGTGGTCCGTGGGCTGCATCTTCGCCGAAATGTGCACACGCAAGCCTCTCTTCCCGGGCGACTCCGAAATCGACGAAATCTTCAAGATCTTCCGCATCCTCGGTACACCGACCGACGACGAATGGCCGGGCGTCACCTCTCTCCCGGACTTCAAGCCGAGCTTCCCCAAGTGGGTGCGCCATGACGAGGTGGCGCTGGTGGGCAACTTGACGGAGGAGGGGCTGGATCTGCTGGATGCGCTGCTGGTGTACGATCCGGCGTCGCGGATTAGCGCGAAGCAGGCGTGTGCGCACCAGTATTTTGAGCAGGGGAGCTGGCAGTATAGTGGGAGGGGGCAGGCGCCGACGCAGCTGGGGCAGCAGCAGAGGTATTATTAGGGGCTGGGCGGGTGGCCAGCGTGAGGTGTGAAGATGGTGGGCATGATGGCATTGGGAGGCATTATGAGGACTTTGGCAAGACTGCAGCAGCATTTTGATAACAAGCAGGACTTGTAGCCAGGGTCAGTTGCGAAGAGGAGACACACCTATTTCGTACTTTTTCTTTACATTCTTGTTTCATTGTCACGACTCTATCATGTCGGGCACCACTGAACGAGCAGGCCATTTGCGGCGTTCGGCAAAGAGGCATAGCCAAAGGAAGCATTAGAGACTCTAGCCAGTCAGCCTATCGAATTGGATATATGCTCCACCAGCTAAGTAGCTATACTCCTCATGGCCGTGACAATGATGCCCCCTCATGCTCAGCGCTAGCGACGTCCACCCGAACGGAAATGCGTTTCCCAGCTGCAGACCGGACCTAGATACTGTTTTTTGAACCACGCAGGAACTGCTTCCCACGTACCTTCCAGCCACCAAAAGGACGAGTGGTCAATGACCTCATGCGGATAATTATAATTGTCGTAGTAGTGAAAGTATGACACCGTTTCCATTCCATTTTCATCCAGATCTTTCGAATCCAATGCAGCCCAATTGATTGGCGACTTTTCAATCAGGGCCAGGTGCCTTCGATAGAATGCTCGCATCCAGGACACCTCAGCTTTTGCAAAGTCCACCTCATTCCAGTTGAGCCATGTTTCGTTCACCTTGCATTCTCGTAATGATTTGACGCAGATCGCTTGATATTCGTTGAAACTGAGACAAACGTGTGCGTAGTAGTCACCACTAGCGGAAAGAGTTGAGAGCCACTTGTCCAGAATACTGTGGAGATCGGTATACCCGCGGAAGTAGAGAGGAAGGCAGACACGAAGACGTGTGTGCATGGACTTGGGCAAAACGTTATGCCACCACTCCAGGAAACATCGAAGCTCCTCCTGAGTTGGCAAAGCAACGAAACCGTAGTATGCAAACATCAGATCGATCTGAGCACATTGCTTCAGTTGGTCTAAATAATCTGAAGCGTACGACATTTTCGTTATGTGGAAAGCATGACGCAATGGTGTTGCTGCTGATCCTTCTGCACCTATCCACACACGTATGGGTACGTGACGGTAGAGAGCTTGCTTCGCGTCAATGTAGAGATATTTGTTGACTCTCATGAGATTGTGGAGGTTGTGCTTGTGGTGCTTCGTTGTATCAGAAGCGTTCTGCGCGGCTTTGTCGTCGCCCTTGTTCTCTTCTTTCTCGTCAATGAGTTCGTACGCATAACCTTTTGGAGGTCGAGAGAGGTCAATATGCTTCTCTGGCTTTTGGAATTGGAGGGTGTTGCGTGCCCGGATCTTGACATCTTGACTAGACTCTGCGACGAGCTTGTAGATCATGTCACGTATTTCGAGGGGCAGGTCCAAGAAGCCGGTTTCGCGCACGGGCAGCTCACGCAGGGACCTGTGAGAAGTCAGTAAGAGTTGAAGCCGAAGGTAATCATGACCTTGACGTGACTCACTGTCTTTTGCGACGTGTCTTTGGCATCTTGCTAGCGTTGTAGGGAAGAGTTCAGACTCGCAGTCGAGAGTGGCTGGCACCAGAAAAAGGTGTATCAGATCGTTGTTCGAAACGTGCGATGGTGACGGTCTTGGTCAAGGGAAGAAAATGAGAAAGGAAGAGTTGAGATCGATGATGGAAGATGGAGGATTGAAGATGGTAAATGAAAATGAGAAGTGGGGTTCAAGGCAACAATCGAGATCTGTTTCAGACAAGAGCCGAAACAGGGAACTTCAAATCACGTCCTGACACAGCGGGCTGCACTCTTTGAAGCCGAACATGATGGTTAGCCGATAGTCATAAGGTTATTCGTGTGAATATCATGTGTCTTGCGTCACAATTGTAAAGCCTGCTTCTCCTTCTTCTGATGTCTCGTCGAAAAAGGCCAATATCCCGCACAGGGGAAGCAGACGTGCACTTGTCTCGTTGTGAGTCGCGCCATCTGCTTCGCCGATATGATGATCATGAGGAGGAAGGCTTGGGAGTAGGAGAAGAATTCGACGAGGAAGGAATCGCTATCGACGGAGTCGAGACACGTGCGTGCGTGCGTGGCAAAACGACCTTTCTCGGCCCAACGTCCATCGTGACATGGTCAGCTCACCAACAACATTGCTTCATCATCATTTGGTTTTCGCTTCAATACATTGTTCACACATATTCATCAAGCATCCTTGCGAAGTCGGTGCGCCAATCCACACGATGGACCGCAATGAGCGCGATGTCAATGCTCTCGTGAGGCTGTATGTCTTGCGAGAAGTAAATGACCGATGTTGTTGTTCTACATCAACTGACACTTCGAAGCTTCTATATTCAGCTTCAAAATGGCTGTGGCGATGACACCTGTCTCGCATCCACTTGCCGAACATATCGCAAAAAGCATTCCGTTCTCCCTTTCCGCGGGTGGTCTGAATTGAGCAATAGAGCAGCGGCCTTCCACCTAGCGAGTCTGCCCAACGCTACGAGCTTGCTGTGTCACGATGCAAACAACGAAGCTCTGCTAAAATGTGAGCCTTTTGCGCATGGTTCGAGGCCGCATCGACGCACAGTCGATCTGGCGAAGCTCATGTACGACTTGACGTTGACACCGGCGCAAGCGATGTGAGTTGACTGTTTTCCATATAGAACGCGGATTTTGACTGTAGTGCAGGGACACATCTTCGCAGCGACGGAAGGACCCCAAGTCAATGTCCCAGTATATCTTCGACACCCATGTCATGCGTGAATGTTTTTCAGGAATATCCAGTACAAGACTTCCTGCTCAGGTTGCTGAATTTGCTACCAATATCAAGATTGTTGATGAGCAGCTCCGGAAAAGGCCGGAGCACATGGTACTGATCACAGGTACCGAGGCGCTACTAAAGGCACTACACTCGCTATTATCGTTAGGACGGCGGACAAGGGAGAAAGCAACTCGACTTGGAGTGCAGCTGCAGCTAGTATACAACGCAGACGAATCATTGCTGCATATGATTCTCCAATTCGCGGAAGCATTTGCCTTCACCTTGTCTATCCCGGGCTGGAACGGCAAGCGTGGTAAAGGTGGCATCCGTCGGAGACGTCGAAGGGGTGGCATCCGTAAGATCAACGATCGGACAGCATCACTAGTCAACACCATGGTACAAGAAATCATTACGCCAGAAGATTGCCCCAACGCCAACGACATGCTCAGGGGGCTAGCTATGGACCTTAGGGACTTACCTGTAGAGACCGATAAGTGGCTTGAGAACTTACGTCCAGTATTGGGACTAGGTGGACTTGATGACTTTGTTCTGCTCATGGAAATGCTCTCCATTCTTTTTCTAAACCATTGGGATAATGCTCCGAAATTCGATATCAACAGCTATGCTGGACTCGCATTGTCGGTGATGGACTGGCTAGGTACGTATGCATGATATTCACTTACGGATTGCGTGATTGCTCACCTGGCTATAGAGATGCGTTATGGAGCGCTGTATGAGCACCTGCTAGACTTCCTTTCGTCGCTATGTGATCGTCTAGACCTAACGGCCGCAGCGACATGTCAATATGATCGCTCAAGAGAATACTCTCTCATTGAACGAACATATTTGTTTTCGGCCTCGCAGCAGATTACCATGTTTCGCCTTCAACGGCTTCGCAAGATGGAGGACTCTTTTGTTCCACTCGATCTTGCTCAACATTTGATCACTGAGAAGCAGCCGCCTCTTAGAGACTATCAATTCCAGGTCACGGCATTACGGGAAAGGTTTGATCTGTCGAACGTGCCTCGCGCTTATGTCTTCGGGTTTAAGGTACGAAAAGCGAGTATGTTGACAAATGTACTCGATGCGATATGGAGCGCTAGCGCCGGAGAGATAGTGCTACCACTCAGGATTGAGATTGACGAACCTGCCGGGATTGGTCAAGATCTAGGAGGGATTGCACAGGAAGTGCTGCAGCTTTGTTGGGAGGAAGCTCTCAAGCCAGACTATGGTGAGTAGCCTGCTTGTTTCTATCTCCTTGACAATGTCTCGTTAACTTGTCACATCGCAGAACTCTTCAACACGTTAGATCCCTGGTCCGGCATGGCATGGTTTTCTCCTTACACTTTGCAACCAGTATACAAGTATGAAATTTTTGGTCTTCTCCTGGCACTCTCTGTACACAACGGGTTCATCTTGCCAGTCAGATTCCCACTAGCACTGTATCGTGCTCTGCTGCGCGACCCGACATCTGCTCCGCCAGCTGAACTGTCCTGGATCGCAGACGGCTGGCCTGAAAGAGCCAGATACTACGATGATTGTGAAGAACCTTACAACTTCGACTTTGACTTTACCATCGATATTGGCCGCCCCTTCAACAAGTCTATAACCTTCGATATGACTATAGCCAGAGATGACAAGTGGAGCTGCAGGGATGCGATCACTCACGCCTTGAAAGAAGACGAACTTGGTGGCAGTGGGCCACCTGTGACACACGCTAGTATCGAAGCCTTCCGTCAGTCTTACGTTCAGTGGCTGCTCGACATCTCCGTTCGCGATGCACTCAGAGCTTTCGTCAGAGGTTTCCAGTCTTTGTTGTCATTTCATGAGCTTCACTGCCTTCAGCCTGAAGCACTACGTCTTCTTGTTGAGGGTGCTGAAAAAGAGCTGGACGTTGACCGGCTTCAGCGATGGACAACATATCCAGGGCCTGAATTCGATCCGCACAGCCAGACTCTAGAACTCTTTTGGGATGCGGCAAGGACATGGGACTCCGACTACAAGAAGAAGTTCCTAAAATTTATCACCGGAAGTGATAGGATGCCAATGCAGGGCGAGCAAGGCATTGATTTCAAAATACAGCGGTCTGGTGCCGCTCGGTAAGGCAATCGCATCCACGAAGAATTCTGGTCCTGACCTGTTTAGTGACTCTCTACCTACGAGCCAGGCGTGCTTCTCAACGTTGAATTTACCGGACTACAAGTGGGAGGGAGATCTGGCAAACAAGCTGAAGTCGGCGCTTGACCTGGGATCAGAGGGGTTCGGCTTGGCGTAGCGATACCATGACAAAGCAGCATCATGTCAATTGCAAGCTTGAAAAGAAGCTGTTACGACTGGATTAGATGATTACCTCGCGCCGAAAGTTCCTAATATGCCGAACGGAGGAACGGGTCTTGGCGACCGGCCGACCGTCCGCTTGCTTCGGCAAATTCGCAACAAAACCACAACGCCGAGTCGGCGATGAGCATTACGCCGCAACAACACAACATCTGCTGTTCGTTACGAGGTAAATGCCCGTGTGTGTGATTATGGTTTTCGAGTGAATGTTCCGAGTAACCAGCTGTCGCCATGTCGTCCGTGAAGTTCGCCCGTATGCCAGTATAAGACGGGCTTGACCGCCCTTGTTGTCTGAGTCCACCTCAAAACAAACTACACTGCACAAAATCACTTCCTCCTGTCCTTTTGCCTTCCTGCACAGTATACACAATCACCCACACCATGTCACTTCCCTCAGCAATAAGTCTCCCAACCATTGCCTTCTTCGGCTCGACCGGCGGCTGTGCGCTCGCCGTCTTGGTGCGGGCTATTCAAGCCGGATGCACTTGTAATGCTCGTATGTTCTCCCGTCTGAAGCGTATCGCTCTTTTACCTTCTTCCTTACTACTCAGCCTCGACCTGAACCTCGTCCCCTTCCCTTCCCTTCCTGTCCTCTCCTCCCAGTCCCACCCCACCTTTAACACCCCATCCAGTCGCCCGCAACCCCCAAAAACTCACCACCCTCCTCCACGCTCGCGGCCTCTCCCCCGCTCTTGTCGGCAAACACCTCACGATCATCTCCGGCGACATCCGCGACTCATCGACCGTGTCGCGCGTCCTCCTCGTCTCCGAAGCCATTGTCGACATCATCATCTCCGGCATAGGCAGCACCAGCGTTACCTTCAAGTTCTCCCTCCGCGAGCCCCTCGCCATTGGGGACCCCACCATCTGCGCGGATGGCATGCGGACGATTCTTGGAGCTTTGAGTACTCTTCAGAAGCGAGGGCGCTTGGGCGGCGGGAATGTGAACGAGAGTGCGCAAAAGCAGCCCCTAATAGTCGCAATATCCACGACAGGCATCGGTAAAAGCGGAAGAGGGCCGAGCGATGTCCCGTGGTTGCTGGCGCCGCTGTATCATTGGTTGCTGGCGAGCCCGCATCGTGCTAAGCGTGCGATGGAGGATGTGCTGGAAGCTTACATCACCGCCTCCGTTATCTCCAATACCTCCACGGCCCTCGCACAACCCAGTGGTACTGGCGCCGCTCGAGCGATCATCGTCCGACCAACGCTGCTCTCCAATGGTGCGGCACAAATGACGGCCTCGGGGAAGCTGAGGGTGGGCACGGAGGAGGCGCCGGCCGTGGGGTATTCGATTGCAAGGGAGAGCGTGGGCGGGTGGATTTGGCAGGAGTGTTGTGCTGGGGCTCGGGAGGGCACCGGGGAAAAATGGGTGGGACGCGTCATTACGCTGACGGAGTGATTGGGTGGTGATGCGGATGAGGGGTGGTGAGGGATGGTGAGGGGTGTGCGTAGTGAGCAGTGGTTTGGTGGCGGATTGGCGGGCTCCGAGATGGGTTCTTGGTTCTGTCGACAAGACTGGAGGGATATGTGGAGGAATGGATTCGATTTGGCGTTAGTATATACAACAGTTCTCGGGACGTAACCACAGCTGCCTGCTCTTCCAACAGCTCTCCAATCTAGACTTCCCACGGCGAAGTCGGTCTTTTTGCTCCAAAGCCACAAGACAGACATTCAGGCGGCCCAGCTTCTTGGACGACATATACGTCCTCTAATCTGACGCCGAGCTTGTCCCAGATATAGATACCGGGCTCTGCGGTGAAGACCATGCCTGGTTGCAAGAAAGTCTTTGTGTTGCCTTGATTTAGGTAGGGAGATTCGTGGCCTGTGGTGTATTGGTTAACTTTCGGTAGTGGATGAGGTGTCTGTCCTGATATTGGTCGATGTAGAGCAAGGGTTATGTGCTTGTGGTGCAATGCTAAGTGTATGACGAATGGTTGACTGACCTTGCATGCCAATGCTATGACCCAATCGATGCGTAAAATACTCGCCATATCCGTGTTTCTCGATGAGGCCACGAGCTGCCAAGTCGACGGTGGCGCAGGAGGCGTTGGCGGTCATGGCTTGGATGGCCGCAGTTTGGGCGCTGTGGACTGTCTGCCAACTCTTTAGGGAGAATAAGTGACTTTGACGTTTTTGAATCATCATGGGACGTGCTCACCCGTAACTGCTCTCGCATCTTGGCCGTCATACTGGGATCACTGTCGTCTTTTGGCCGTCTCGTGAAGTCTGGGAAGAATGTCCGAGTGATGTCGGACTCGAAACCGTATAAAACGGCACTGAAAGCGGCCAGTCGGTTAGTGCTGGCCTATTATGGCGTCACAAATGTGGCACGATGTTACGTACCCGACATCGATAAGAACAAGATCCTCCGCGGTCAGCTTCGCCTCGCCACCGAATCCTCCATGGGGCGAAGCTGCTTCAGCTCCAATTGCCACGAGGGCGAATACTGGTCTCAAATCTGCTTCGCGAAGGGTTGCTTCCAGGACGGTTTGAATCTGAGAGCCTGTCAGGCCAGGCACGAGACCTAGACGTTGAGGTGTCAGCATGGTAGCATGCGTGGGGCCTCACAAAGCGAGCTCAGAGCAAGTGGCAAAGGGGCGAGACTCGACATACATTTCCGCATCGCCCTGACTGCTTCGACTGTTCCCGTATTCACAGCCCTCATAATCTCAATTTCCTTCTTCGCCTTGATTTGCCGCACCGCTTCCACGTCGCCACCATAGCCTACAACATCAAGCCCTGCTTCAGCTAAGCCACGAGATACAAAGTCGCGGATCTCGGCCTCGACCATAATTTTGGGTGCGGAAGTTTTGGCCCTGTCGAAATGCGTCTCTAATAGTGTCCTGTAGGGGTCCCAGTGTTCCTGCCAGATAATCATGCTGAGTGGAGTGTCTAGCGCGGTATCGTCAATGAGGCCGAGCCGCCCGGCTTCGAACGCAGCGACGAGAAAGGTGGTGTTCGCTTGGATTTTCTTGGTCAGTGGATCCATAGTGGGCTGTATGATCATGAGCATAGGGCGTTCCGAGAGAGACCAAGTCAAATTCGCAAAATACTTCAGCGGGATTGTCGTCTCTGCCACGAAGGCTTCTAGACCCTCATTGTACAGCGCATTTGCTACGTTGTCTCTGCGCTGGACAAAGTCCGACTTCGTAAATGGCTCTGCCCAATCGAGGAATTTATATCCCGTTTTACGGAACATCGTGACTGAGCAAGACTGGAACTCATTGATGTTCGGCTCGTCAAGCTCATTTTGGCGTTGTGTAAAGGAAGGAGCGGGATGTGCTCCCTGTTCATGATAGTCGTCATAACCGAGGAAGTGCTGAACGTCCGAGGACTGGGACAATAGTGGACTTGCAAAGACGCGAAGCACGAAAAAGAGAAGCAGCATAACGATCGGACTTTTACGTATCGTTGACAGCAGCATATTTACAGTCATCGCACGAAAGAAACTGGTTGTGGTGGAAAGAGAGTGTCTTCACGATAAGGAGCAATAGATGAGGTTGATAGCGTTGCTTGGCACTTGCCGGACTGGGTCGACGGTGGCAAATACAACATCATCAAGTTTTTGGCACTGAAAACACCATACTTTCTTGCAAAGGCGCGACATGCAATACTCTGCATTCTGACATGTCCGAAGGTGCTCCTAGTACGCAGTTGTGTTCTCACTCGCCGTGATTCGTTCCTACCCAATGTGATCCATGACTTGCCAAGCACGCTGTTAGTGGGCGAATGATTCCAGCTCTTGAGATGTGCTCTCAGCGAGCCAGAAAGTGATGGGATGCTGTAGTCGGAGCACGTCGGCAACCATGTCTGTTATCATTTGCTGTTCGAGAATCTGAATGTGGAAATCAAGAATTCGGCATATGCATCTTCACATTCCTCGACCTTACGCGACCTCACATTCCAGAGATATGTGGGCACAACTTCAGCCTTGCGACAGACACATCTACAAAGATGTCTTTAGATGCATACGAACGACTGAACCTCTCGTACTCATCATATCGCCACCATGTCTCGTCTGTTACTAACCTTGTGCTTGATGCTAAACTGCGTCCTCGGAAGGATCCCGGGTGCCTATACTGGCGATACCCTTTATGCTAAAGCTCCCAGCCGGGCTTTCAGCCCTCCTCACCTTCGATATACTTACAACGCGTCGAACCCAGAGTATATTAACTTCACCGTGTATAACAACTTCGACAGCCCCAATATGCACATGTGGGTAACAGCAAATGACCTCGACTCCGGAGATGTTGTTATGCTTCTTCCAAACAGTACTTGGTACTTTCCAACTATACCAGCAGGTGTCAACGGCTTCGCGGTTGATAATTTCGTCGCGATTCCTCTTCCAAGTATTGGCAACACTATCAATATACCACTGCCAGGATACTTTAGCTCTGGTAGAGTATGGTTTGCGGATGGATTCCTTAGCTTTTATGCAGTCCTGGATGGCAACCACCGGCCAGCGATCCAAGCGCCGACCGCCGGGATCAAGCCTACCGACGAAACGTATGATCTGAACTGGGGCTATATGGAACTATCTTATGGCCCAACCATGACCGGGAACGTCACCACTGGAACTATCGTCTATGTCGACATCAGTGAAGTGGATTTTGTTGGCCTGCCACTTGGCTTCGCCCTATATGGGTGCGAGTATGGCGTGCAACAGGTGCCAGGTGTGCTAGCTAATGGGGTTGTGGAAATGTGCTCTTCGATCAACGCGCTACCACCTCCGTCAGATGCGATACCAGCAGCGCCTTGGAATGAAACTTGCATTATCGATTCTTCTGGGTCTCCAATCCGTGTTGTTTCACCAGGTGATCTGAATGCCACGAGGTACAACGATTTCTGGAACAAATATGTCGACGAAGTGTGGACCTACTACATGACCAATAACTTAGCACTCCTCAATGCTTATGCTACACCATTGAGTAACTGTACTGTCATGGAGACTACAGATACTCTGAACTGCACGGGATTCAGCCGGGGTTTCACGAGACCAACTGCTAATGACATTTATTCCTGCGCCACCGGGCCTTTCCAACTTACCGGCGATGACAACTACGGTGTTACGATTGCCGTTCCGATACTGTGTGCTGCATTCAATCGGGGAACGTTTCTCCTTCCAGTACGACCAGCATACCGTTCATCTGATGAGGCGATTACTAATTTTTGTGATAGGGCGGCAATGTGCAACCGAAACAACCCACAAGTCTCTGTTACAGTAACGATATCAACAACTACTACAGCAAGTTCGTTCACGAAAATACGTATAACGGCCAAGGATACGCATTTCCTTACGATGATGTTACTCCTGCAGATGAGATCAATCAGTCTGGCACAATCGTTGACACAGCACCTCTTCGACTTGCTATGACAGTTGGAGGACCAGTCACGTCGTTGATCCCGGCAACATCGTTGACCGGCTACAGTTGTCCTACATATGCTGCTGCTCCTCCTAGTGCAGCTGCTCCAGCTGCTCCAGCTGGACCAAAAACATTTGTCTACAATCCAGTGGTCCCTAATCCTACATGTACAGTCTCCACTTCGGCTGCGGTGGCAACCAGTACAGCGCAACCAAGCCAAGTTGAGGGCTTGCTCGGCGTCGAGTACACGTACTTGGGCTGCTGGACCGACAGTGCCAGCAATCGGACGTTGCAATACCAGCTCGACTCTTATGGAATGACACTCGAGTATTGTGCTGGTAATGCGTCGTCCTTTGGGTACGCTCTCTTTGGAGTAGAGGTAAGTAAGGTAATCTTCAATCATTAGACCTACTAACTGACCACTTCATCTACAGTACATGTACCAATGTTTCGGAGACAACGTGCTGAACACGAACACTTCTTGCCCAGCCCTCGCGACAGACTGCAATATGCAGTGTGACGGAAACAATAACCAGACATGCGGAGGGCCAAATCTTATCAATGTGTATCAGATTATTCCAGCTTCGAATGTGTCTACATCATCGAGCTCTTCGAATGCTACGGCGACCTTTTCTACGAGCTCATCATCTTTGAGCACTACCGGCAGTGTGGAAGCTACAACCACCTCGAGCGTGACGGCAGCCACTTCCGCGACCACAACTACGAGTGACGTGCTAAGCACCACTTCAAGCACGCCCCTTCCGACATCCACTGGCACGCCCACATGCGACACCATCTTCCTCACACCTCAGAACACCACTTACCGTATTTACTGCAACACGACAATCACCGGAAACAATCTCGATGAGCAGTCGCCATTCTCTAGCTTTGCTGACTGCATCACTTTATGCGGTTCTTCCCAGTACAACAGCACCTGCATCGGATCCGTCTTCACAAACGGCACAGACACCAGCAGTTGCGTGCTCAAGTCGAACACCAACACCAACGGTACCGCTAATTTTCAATCACGGCTGCGAGTCAAGAGAGCTAGCAATCAAGTCGTTTTCGAAGACAAGGTGTACGCCGCGTACCATCTGGTTAATCCTGCTGTATACCAAGGGCCTCCAGCACCACCATCGCCTTACACGACATCTTCAACAAGCAGCTCAGGCCTCATCACCGCAGTATCGCCGTCGTTGAGTGCCTCTCCACCAATCTCACCACTGCTTACCTCATTTTCCTCTGGCCAAATTGCCCACCTCTTCACGCCAGGCGGCCTCATGACCGCTGTCTCTCCATCTCAAACTCCATCTCCCGCGATTCCCTTTCTACAAGGTCAGGGCACATGTACGGCACGAAGTATAATCACACAGATTGCGCAGGTAACAACAACGGTCACGACATGTCCGGCGACCGTGGCTGCGACATGTGCGAATCTGTAGACTGTCATCGCGTCGCGTTCAAGTCTACACTGCATATTTCTGGAGTTTCTGCCGGGGTTGTCAACCGCAAGGCGTGCTGGCACGTTTGCTAGAGTTGGAAAGAGCTTTTGAATAGATATGATGGCGATGTTGCCAAGGTGTTTTTGCGCATGGGTTTATAAACTGGACCAGGTAGTCATAGATAGCAGAATGCTGGAATGTCAGAGAATGATACCAAGCCGAACTAGAACGCCATGTTGGAAAACCCTCGATATCATAGTCTGTAGCATGATTATTGAATGGTTTGTGATGCCTATGTGCATACTTGAAGGTGCCGTGATCCCGCAGGGTTCTCTTCTAAGGACGACAATCGTCATGATCGACAGTGTCGCCAAGGCCATTCCATCCAATGTCAAACCAAGGCTCCCTGCTTCTACTTCTTCTCACCTTGAATTCGGAGTCGTACAACATTGTTGCTTCGCTGGCTCCGCACAATCCCACCACCACCTCAAAATCAGCCAAACCCAGCCTGTTCGCCACCGCCTTTCCGCTGTCCTCTTCACTACTATCGCACCATCTCGTCTGAGCACAATCCGCATCAACAACGGTAACCCCGGCGCTTCCATAGCAAGAAGGAACTTGCAGACAGTACAACGAGCAAGAATACACATATTCAACGACACACACACAATGCCTCCATCCACCACCTCGACAGGCTCAGCCTCAATCTCGTCTGGCGCGAAGAAGGTTGTCATTGGAAAGCCGCCGGTTGTCAAGCCGTGCTGGTGTGGTGATGATTGTCAGGTATGTCATGTCTCCTTGGATCGGCGGGAGAGATAGGCTAGTAGTGTCTTCCGTTCTTGCTCCGCTGTTTAGTGTCGGCCGTGCGAGAACGACGTAGTGGAAAAGGAAGAAGCTGGCGAAAAGATCATAGGGGAACAGGGCAATTCGAGGTCACTCGGAGCACAAGACATGCATCAAGTCGACGTGGAGGTCGAGGTTCCACAGCACGATGACCACGTCATTACAATCGCTGCACCTGCACACACTCATTCATGCTACACTTCTGCGATGCTATTAGAACAAGAACACAGACTAACCAGAAACACTGTAGTGCTGCATCATTCCCTGCACCGTGATGTGAAGTATCTTCATCCACCCTACGACACGATTCTACACCCTACGATACACACGACGAGACGACGACGATAGACGACGGAGAGCTGGGAGGGGTACAGCATGTTCTGTAAGGGCGAGATCATTAGACTGGGACTTGGATATGTGTCTCTGCTAGCAGTGCAGTATTCTGGGTATTCTGGAGCAGCCTGAGCACGACCGAGGGATCGTAGATTGTACAGCAAGACCGGTGGGCTGTTGCGGTCGCAATATGATAGTTTTAGCGTCATGAGCAAATGAGCAATTCCAATGACCACGGTAGTCCTGTCAAGCGGTCTGGCAATCCTGCGTGACAAGCCAGTACATGGTTCTAAGAACCACAGCTCGCGAATATCCTATCCTATCCTATCCTATGCTGGACCAGATCTGGTGCCAACACATACTGTACTTGACTCACTCACCGCCAATCGTGTAACGCCGAGTGGTCTGTGAGTCGATCGTGAGTATGCACGGTCGATGTCCCATGTCCGTACTTCAACGTAGGCAATTAATGTGCTTCCCCATCGAGTGGTTTGCTACTCATCTTGCGATTATGATTACGGCAGGGCATACTCGCTTACTCGCTTGCTCGCTTGCTCATTTGCTCACTTGTCCTCTGGGATACAGTAGCAGCTTCAAAACATGCACAACCTGACAAGTACTTGTTGCTTCTCACGTTGCATCGGACATCCTAACCCGTCGTCACCCTTGCGCCTCTTTCTGGTGTTGCGTGGTTCAGCGGGTCTTGCTCGCTGGTAGAGCAGGGGACATCTCTTTATTCGGACGGGCTTGGGCAAAGGTGGGTGCCCATGGCGGTGGAGGAGGTGGGTAAGGGAGTGGTACGTAGTAAGCACGGTCGACGTAGTCAGTAATGATGGCAGACGGTGTTTGTGGAGTGAATGCGAGTGGTACGTGAGTAGGCACGATTGATGTAGTCGAGCGAACGTGAGCAGGCAATGTCCTTGAGTAACAGGAAGCGCGAGCTGACAAGGTACGCTATATGCCCAGCACCGCCACGGAGTTGTGATTGTGATTTCGATTTCTTGACTGCGCTAGCCTGAGCTATGGATAAGAATCCTCAAACACCCCTGGCCCCAGCGTCGGCGAATCCGGCAGTGGCATCATCGAGTCCGGCGTCGAAACCAGTGACAGCGGCGTCGGCCGTATCGGTAGTGGCGGTAGTGGTTTCGTCGTGATGCCCATGCCTTTCGGCGGTAGTAATGCTGCGTCACGAGTGACAGCACATCCGATTGCCTGTTTCTCGTTGTATTCTGCCACCCTTAGCGCCACCCTCGCCTCGCCATACTTTTCATCATCATCATGCCCATATGCATATCCACGCCCGCCAAGGCCACCGCCAATGCGCACCCAATCACCGACATTGCTATTATTGTTGTTGCCAAGCTCGAACTGGTGTACATCAGGCAACTTCGGCACCTTCTCGCCCATGCCCACATCTCCATGGCTATACCCACACAGCTCACCTGCAGCCTCCTCATCGTCCAAGCGCACGAAACTCTGGTGTGACTTGCGGAAGAGCGAGGACGAGTGATGACCAAGGCTATGCTGGCTTCGTCTGTGGCGAGAGCGAGAGCGGGAACGAGAACGTGGAAGAGAGCGCGGGAAGAGCGTTGGGGTTGTGGGCGTGATGGGTGGTGTAGTGGTTGTGGTTGCAGTTGTGGTGGTTGGAGAAGTTTTGCTGAGGGGTGAGACGGCGTTGAGGTTGTTGGGGGTGTTGGAGTTTGCGGACGTGGGGAGGGCGGTTGGGAGAGAGGTGGGGTGGTTGAGGGTGTGAAAGAAGATCTAGATGGACGTAGGATCAGTGATGGTGTTGTGATGGAATGTGGGCCTGGGAGAGAAGTGCAGCTTCAAGGCAAGAGCAGAAGGACGCTGAAACCAGGTGTAGAATAACAGCGATAAAGCTGGCAGCAGGCTTAGCAGACATACCTTTAGGGCAGGTGCAGAAGCACAGATAATTCCGAACAGGACTTCTGCGGCGGTCCATGCGAAGAGCGACTCCGCAACGTCTAGAAGTGAGACGGTCATGTCAGCTCATCATTGCCCTGATCACCATAGGGGTAAGAACGACTTACAAGTGACGTCGTAAGACACGAAAAACACTTTGTAGATATACCAGAACCTGATAATGCCGACAATGCAAAGGAGAAACCCGAGTGCGAAAATGCTGCCTAATGCCGTCTTCTGCCGGCGAGGTAGGTTCATGTCCCAGAAGAGGAAGAACGGTAGACTTGTGGCGATAAAGTCCTGTCGTGGTATAGATCAGTTCGCGATACAGGAGAACATAAAGGAGAACAGGACATACCGCAACTATGCTGACACCAGTGTTTACAAGCAGCGACGCCCCTTCGGATGAGCACGAAAACTTGTTTGCAGCATCTGGCTCCATGTACTGCCATATTTGGTTCCAGAAGGAGTTGAAGGGGCGACAGGTGAAGAATAGCGTTACAGTAAAGGTTATCATGTAGATGACGATGAAGATGATGCTGGAGCGTACAACAACGAGGAAGCGCGGCGTTAGGGTGTCGCGACCGAGGCGTGTGTGAAAGCAGAGGATGGATAGCTTGATTAGGCTGGAGGCCCAGAGGTAGAGAAGCTCAAAGGCGAATACGACCTGGAGGGTCGTGTCAGGCCAATGTTTCAGAACGATGGTCGAGGATGGTAGGATTTAGAGTGTTGATGGGAGAGTGATATGAGGTCTTACCTTCCGTGTTTCGATCAGAGTGGTCAAGTCCAGGTCCCAAGCGTGTCTGCCTATACCCTCTAGCTCGATGCCTAGGGTAGTAAGCAAAAGAAACAGCCAGGGTATCCGTGCTCCATGCATACCAATACATATTGTCAATGTCAATCCTATGGTGGGAACCTGGTGGGCAGATTAGCTTCGTCGTTATCATGATAAGGGATTCTAATCCACCATAGCCACTAATAACAGAAGGTCATCGTAGTCAAAATTCCGCCGTAAGTACCTAGCATAGCTGCCTTAGTATGTTGAACAGTGGAGCATGAGCAGTAAAGTAATACCTCGCTCGCAGCCGTGCCATCACGACCAGAATCGCCAACACAGTCAATACACATGAAAAGATAACAATGCCATGTCTCGCTGCGGCACTCTCGTGGCTCGGCTTGGGCCAGCTCAGGATGACATCAAGAGGTGGGTGTAGTCCGCCTGGCATGATGAGCCTTTATGCAAGGTATAATGTCCGAGAAAAGGCAGTAAGAAAGAGGAATGAATAGAATGTAGACTAGGAGACTTCGAATTGAATAACCTGTACAAAACAAGAACCAGATGGAGAATTTCAAACTAGACAAGCGCGAGTCCACAGGTATGGTAAGATGCACACATGGCAAAGCAAGGGGGGTAATGCATCTTTTAGAGTAGCACGAGCAGTGATCTGCAACGGGTCAACAAGTGGATGGACGGCAGCATGCACAAGCATAGGCGAAGGCGAAGGCCCCGCACGAAACGAAAGGTGCGGTGAGTACGTACTAGTACTCGAATCCTCGATGCATTATGCCGCGAGCTCAAAGCGTGGAGAAAGACTCGAGTGAAAAAGCTGAAGACAAGTATTGTTGTGGAGGGGGAGAAGACTGTGATTGGCTCGAGCGGCAAAGGCCAATGGAGTAGACGTTGAGCAGGGCCTTGATGGTGGCCTTGGCCGAGCCATACAAGGGCAAGAGGTCGCGTGCGGCTATGTTTGTGACGTGACGGCCGTCAGGTACAGGGATAGGGACAAGTGCAGTGTGCAGGTACCATAGTGTGACAACGTTGAGACATCGAGGAGTCGTGATAGCCAGTCGAGCCTTGTCAACCCCTCGCCAGCACGAGCGGGTGGAGATTTAGCTTATATGCTAAGCTGTCATGCATAACCGGTCGTGTCACCGCCAATTGGCTGTGTGAATCGCTAAAAGTGATGTGATTGTGGTAAATGAGGAATGACAAGCTGGAGGCGAGAAGGAAGGGACCTCACACGACTGGCCAGTATTGTATATCCCCAGCTCGAAGACCAAAACACAGCACGAGCATCAACTACGCTCGTGCTTGAGATCTGAAACACAACGACGGGAAAAGGAAACGGCACTAGACAGACTCGAAGTTTGACCTCGGAGTATGCAGCCAAATAACGGTTAGAGGACAATGGCCAACTCCGTAAAAGCACAGCCAATCGATGCCTGCTCAGCTCACGTAAATATGCAGGCATCCAGAAAATAGAACAATCGACGGCACAGAGGTGACGTTGCCAATCCTTATACACAAACTGTGGTTCCTTCGAAGCGATGTGCTTCCAAGAGCCCTTCCTTCTCTTGTGATGTACTAACTATGATGGCGTATCCAACCTGAGAGAGACTACCAGCTAACAGTACTTGCGATACCTCAATACCGTCAATCCATAAGATCATTCGGCTTCCTCCACCTTGATCACCACTTCATGTTCTTTGTCTCCTTCGTATTTCCGTCACCCCACCCTTCATCAGGTGCCGCTGCGCCCCAACCGCCCTCCTCTGGTGCAGCATCCGCCCAATCACCCGTTGTATCCGGCCAGGCCTCAGTCTTGCTGGTAGGCGTCTCTGCATCGGTACCAGTCTGCGTACCTGCCTTTGCCTTACCGCATTCGTTATTTGGCTGTACCGTGGCAGGTTTCCCCAATGCGGGGAAGTCATCCTTCCTGGGCGCTCGCTGTTGTGTTGGTTGTTGGTACCCTCCACGTCCAGCTTCGTAGCCACCACGATCCTCACGCCCTCTACCTCCTCGCCCTCTACCCTCACCTCGTCCACGACCACCGCGTCCACCTCTTCCTCGATAGTCGTCGCGACCAGTTCTACCTGATCCAAAGAGATCGTCGCCTCCACTAGGCGCCTCTTCACTCCACATCCTAGGCTCACTCTCGCCAAATCCTCTCCCTCCATCAGCCGCCACACCACCATATGCGCCTCTTCTGAACTGACTCCTCGCAGCACCACGCTCTTCCTCCTCGCCCTCTTTCCCCTCATCCCATTCGCGCCCACCAGCAGCCTTTAGCTTCCTCAATCTGTTCTTCTCCCTCTCCACATTCATCTGAGCTCGTGTCTTCGCCTCCGCCTTGCGCTTCTCCTGCGCCTCGAGTTCACGCTCGCGGTAGCTTGCTTCGTCGGCTTCTGCGGCGGCGTGTGCGGCTTCGAGTTTTTCGTTGCGGAGCGCGACGGCGGCCATGCGGGCGGACAGCTCGTCTTCGGTGAGTTTGGGCTTCTTGAGTCCACCGGTTGCCGTGCGGTCGCCGCGGACAGCGGAGTGTGTGGTTGGTACGGGACGGGCTGTAGGCACTACTGTATTGCTGGGTTCGGGAGGAATTGGTGTGGTTGTTTCTGCTGGAGGCGGAGTGGTGGCTGTTGATGCGGATGGCTCCTCTGACGCTGACTCTAGTGCTGGCGTCGATGGCATGTCCTCGACTGTTGCTGGCTCCGAAGCAGCTGGCGTGGGAGCGGGCGAAGGCGCTTGTGCTTGTATCTCTTCTTGAGGAGTGGTCGCTACTGGAGGCGCAGTCGCCCACTTAGAACCTCCTATTAGACCACCCCTTCCTCTGCCCCTCCCTCGCCCCCTCCCTCTTCCCCGATCCCCACGATCATTCGGGCCATGGGGAAGCCGGGGGACATGCTGCCGTTGTTGGGTGTATGCAGGTTGTTCTTGTTCGATAGGTGTGAAATCGTCGCCGAAGAGATCATCTGTAGCTCTTGTTTGCGCGGCGAACTCGTCTTCGGGATAGGGCTGGTATGTAGTCGAAGGAGTGAAGCTGTACTCTGTAGCGGTGGGGTTGAACGAGAAGCTGGACTTTTCCGCAGGCTTGTCTGCCCATTTTGAGTTCTCCATAGTCAAGATGCTGTTTTATGTAGATGCTGATGATATGGTAGAAGCAACTGTCAGAGGTGCGCGAAGTATAACAATATATACACTAAAATCACCTGAGCGAGAGTGTCACAAACAGTAAATCATCCGCGTTTACAACAAGCGCTTCTTCTTGGCGCTCACCTCGCAGGGTCCTCATGTTTCATCATTTTTCTTTGCTGTTTCATCTATTTCCCGCCCACTACCACAGCCATGTCAGCCATTCCCGAACTAGCAGCGGCGCCTGTGCTTAGCACTCCAGATAGTAACATCTTCGAGAGCACTGGCGCTCCTGCCCCAGCTCCGCATGAACGTCTCAGCGATGAGCAACTTCTCGTTACATACGAAATACAGCGAACAGTCGACGAAATAAGAGCAGGAAGATGGAAGCGAATAGCTTTGCAATTCCCAGACCACATGCTTGTCAACTCGCCGCGTATATTCCAGGCACTCTCGCGCGGACTCAAGCAAGCGCGAAAAGATGCAAGAGGCGGCAGGCAAAGCGCGCATAAGACTGGTGATCAAGCTGAGCAGATGGAGGTGAAGGACGTGGTGGCTAAGATGCGGGATACGACAATCGCCAGCAGCGAGAAGGATACCCAAGAAAGACTGTACATCCTGGCAGACACCTCCTACGGCGCGTGCTGTGTCGACGAAGTGGCCGCTGAGCATGCAGACGCAGATGTTGTCGTGCATTATGGGAGGTCATGTCTTTCACCAACTGCAAGATTACCCGTCATCTACGTCTTCACGAAGCCTCCGCTCGACGTTGAAGCAGTCATCACAAGTTTCAAGAATCTATACAATGACAAAGACCAAAAGATTATCCTCATGGCAGACATACCATACAATAGCTATCTCCCCGAGATAGCCTCCTCCTTGAAGACCGCTGGCTACACATCCATCTTCACCACCGACATCATCCACAACACCACCTCGCCCCTCCCGAACCGTACAGTCCCCGAGGACGTCACCTCCGACGCCTCCTCCCTCCACTTCTACCACCTCTTCCACATCGCCGACCCACCACCCTCCCTCCTTCTCACCCTCTCCTCCCGCGTCGCCTCCATTCAAATCCTCCCAATCCTATCGAGCACCACCAGCCCTTCCTCTACCCCACCCAAATCCTACCTCTCAACCTCCCACCTCGCCCTCCGCCGCCGCTACGCCCTCCTAACCCTTCACGTCGCACATCACGTCGTCTCCCACCCACCCATCCCCGCCACCGACGGCCTCCACCTCCCCCAGCCACCCACGCATGATGGTGATCGTGAGTAGGTGGTGTATAGTGACAGTTGGGTTCATATTGATGCATAGCTATCCCTGTACAGTACTTGGAAGCGGTTGGACTAGATGATCGTGCAGCATAGCGGCATAATGTGTATAGTTGTTACGGTCCTGCATATTTACATGATATTCACAAGGCTCAAGCCTGGTGTTATGCAAGATGCGAAAGCGGCAAGCGGGCGTCGCTTATGTACTGTACTGGACTGTACTAACAAGACCTTGCCGCCCCAACCACCAGCCGCTATAACCTTACCACGTCCACTCCTTGTCTTTGGCGGACGAAGTTACCGCACAATCTTCAACCAACCGCGCCCCCAGCCTTGCACACCTCATCATCTCCCGCCCTCCGCCCGCGTCGCTGCCGGCCACCACCTCTCCCACCCATCCACGACGACGTGATGTGCGAGGCCAAGTGGTATATAACTCGGCACGGACGATATCCTCAAGTAGAGGTAGGCCGGCAATGTGCTTCATCCGCCGAGTGCTTCTCTGTCCTTCAGTCACGGACGGCGTTTCCTTACGGACCCTCTGCAGTCGCAGTTCTTGCCCATAGATTTGCTCTGGCGTTCACTACCGTTCCTCTGTTCCAGTTCGACATGCTGCCGCTGTGCTGGAACGTCCTAGATACTGTTCGACCGGCGGCCGCCGGGGCAGTCATTAGCATGCATGTCGTCCGCTTCGAGACGATAAGTAGGGGAAGCTAATGCGAGATCTCTACCACTTACTCTCACACCCAGCATCCCTAATGCTATAGCCTTGGAAATGCTAGTCTCTGGGTGAGCGACGGCGGTGGGCAGCAGACGACAGAGGAGTTTTTCGTCAAGCTGAGTCGAGCGAGTTCTTGCAGTGGCAGTTGCAGTCGTAGCCGCTACTCTCATTTTCATGCCTACGCTATAAAGCAGGCCGGGGCATTAATCACTTCTTATCCCCATCCCCAACAACATATCCCCTCGCAACACCACTCCGTCCCTGCTCCATCGCTGCTCCCTTCCCCTCATCCTCCCCGCCATTCTCATATGCAACCTCAAAATCACTGCCCAAGCCCTGCCACGTCCGATTTGACTTGAAGAACTCGGCGGCTGGAGACACCACGCCGTTGATGGTTGTGAGGGAGTTGGGACCGCGTTTGGTTAGTGCTGTGGTGGTTCCTGCAGTGATGCTGCTGGTGGAGGGATTTGCTGTTGTGGAGGTATTGGTGGAGGTAGTAGTGGAAGGCCGGCCCATAGGCCGTGAATGTGAGATGTAGCGGCCTGTGCGGAGGTCGAATTCGGGTGGCTCGGATTCTTCTTCGGAATCTGATGCTGGCATCTCTGCGGACGGCTCGGTATCCTGCTCGCTGCCTTGCTGCGGCTCTACATCCACCTCGCCAGCCTCGTGCTGCTCTTCACCAGCGCCGTCTGTCTCCTCCTTGCCATTCTCTTTTCCTGCCTCCTTTCCCCTCCTCAACACCTCCATAAAATCACCACTCCACCTTCCGTCCCACACCCTCTTCTCATCTCCCATCAGCGCCACCTCCAGCTCCCAGGGCGTGACAATCGGCTTCCAAAACTCCCTGCTGTCAAACAAACTGCTCTCCCAGCACCCAACGACGACCCAGCCGCCGACCTCGCTGAAATTGGCGACTTTGGCCGCGTTGACCTTGCCGACGACAAAGGTGTAGGATTTCTTGCCGGCCGCGGCGATGAGCGCTTTCAGGTGCGTGAGGATGGCGAGGTAGGAGCGGACGGAGAGAGTGTTGATCAGGATGCCGAAGATGGGGA
>Ga0181465_100017_pt1 | contig 33270 bp, 33 predicted proteins | sample InSIn3gowninarea_FD_119076 | JGI IMG/M metagenome (GOLD analysis project Ga0181465, IMG submission 119076) | Clean room microbial communities from NASA Spacecraft Assembly Facility at Jet Propulsion Laboratory, Pasadena, California, USA -... ... | reverse complement strand
TCAAGGATTTTTGTTTCTTTAAGATAGGTGTCCATAACACATTTATATTTATAACAAAGTTACACAGGGAGAGCCTGCAATGCTATTGCAAACTCTCCTTTAAACAGTTTTCACAAATTCCCTTACCAAATAATTTTAGTTCGTCGATACGGTAATTCTGACTTCCATTCTGCGGTATTATAAAATCCTCCTTACAGGTTGTCTGCTTACAAATCTTACAATAGAAATGTAAGTGCCAATCCTTGTGTGTATTTTCATCACACCCATCGTGGCACAGAATATACTTGACCGTAGTGTTCTCCTGAATACTGTGTACAATGCCTTTTTCTTCAAAAGTTTTCAAAGTCCTGTAAATCGTAACCCTGTCTGCTTTATAAAAATGGCTCTCAATTTCAGATAAGGACATTGCTGTCTGCTGTTGCTCCAAGAAGTCGTACACCAATATCCGCATACTTGTCGGATTGGTGTTCTTTGACAACAGCTTCTGTTCAATGTTTTTTTTCATTATCCAATGTTTTTTAGTGAGCGTGGGCGTGTTCTCCCGAATCATCCATTTTTGCATTCACAAAAAACGCGCCTTTTACCACGATATGCGCACCGTGCGGAATTTCACTTACAGGTGTAATTGCCGTATAACCCAATTGCGTAGCACCTTTAACGACTTCCATTCTTACAAATTGAGTTCCTTTTTCAGAACCGTGGTTATGGTCGTGAGCTTCGCCCTCTTTATGGTCGTGAGCTTCTTCTTCCCGCTCCTTGACCAAAAAGATGTAATACTTTCCGTCTGCATTGACAATAGCATCGTTGGGTACAGCCGTACTTAATACATCATCTAAACTTACCATTCCGGTTATACTCATTCCGTCAATCAATCCTGCTTTATCTCCTGTAATCTTGCTGTGAACAGCAATAGTTTTACTCTCTCCGCTAAAGGATGAGCCGATACTATAAACTTCGGCAGAATAAGTCTTATTGGGATTGTTGGTTACGACAAAATCTATTTTCTGACCTATTTTGATTAAAGGAATATCCTTTTCATACACCTGTAAGTCCAAGTGCAGGGCTGTGTTTTCTATGATTTCAGCAATAGGCGATGACACATCTACATAGCTTCCGATTTTGGCAAAAACATTGCTGATAGTACCGCTTATCGGACTTGTAACGACCAATGAGGATTTAAGGCTCGAATTTGACAAGGCATTGCAGAAAGGAGCTATTACAGGTATTTGGTACAGACTATCGCCTAAGAATATCTTGCATAGCTGGGTTGAAGTTTGGGTAAACGAGCAATGGTATTTTTTGGAGGGCGTGATTTTGGATAAACCGTACCTCACTAAATTACAGGAACAGAACAGTGATTGCAAGACCACTTTTTGCGGTTTCGGGGTTTATACCGATAATTTTGAGAACCCGCCGATTGAATGGAACCTCAATAATACATTTATTCAGGATAAAGGCATCAATCGGGACTTTGGCGTTTTTGATACACCCGATGCGTTTTATGCAAAACATCAACAAGAACTGAACGCTTTCAAGAAGTTTATTTTTCAGCATATCGTGAGGCATATAATGAATAATAATGTAGAAAGAATAAGAAATAAAAAAGTGTAACGAACCTAAAAAATTAAAGGCTATGATAAATACAGACAAAAATCACAAGCATACTTACGATGCACAAGGCAAAATGACTTGTTGCACACAGGAAGAAAAAATCTACACCAAAGCAGGTGCTAAGGAATTGGTAAAAGGGCATCACAAAAATGACGGGCATAATCACGACCACAGTGATGATGACGGACACGACCATTCGCATTCAGGAGATACTGACAATGTTTTCAAGATGTTTCTTCCCGCCATTATTTCCCTTGCGCTGTTGCTTGCAGGTATTGCAATGGATAATTGGTTTCCGCAGACGTGGTTTACCGATTGGGTACGGATTATTTGGTACGTGGTGGCTTATGCTCCTGTTGGACTGCCCGTACTCAAAGAAGCCGTTGAGAGTATTCGCAAAGGCGAGATTTTCTCGGAGTTCTTTTTGATGGGCATTGCAACTATCGGGGCATTTGCCATTGGCGAATATCCCGAGGGCGTTGCGGTAATGTTGTTCTATGCCGTTGGAGAAGTTTTTCAGACAATGGCGGTTTCCAGAGCCAAAGCAAATATCAAATCATTGCTCGACCAAAGACCTGATGAGGTAACGGTTTTAAGAAACGACCAACCCCTAACTGTAAAGGCGGAAACCGTGAATATCGGCGAAATAATACAATTGAAACCGGGAGAAAAATTAGGTTTGGACGGAGAATTATTGTCTGAAACGGCATCGATCAACACCTCAGCACTCACAGGCGAAAGCAAACCCGACACCAAAGCCAAAGGCGAAACGGTTTTGGCAGGTATGATAAACCTTAATACCGTTGCACAAGTGCAGGTCACAACCGCATATATGGATAGTAAGTTGAGTAAAATTTTGGAATTGGTACAAAATGCTACTTCACAAAAAGCACCAACGGAATTATTTATCCGCAAGTTTGCGAAAATATATACCCCTATAGTGGTACTGTTAGCGGTCGCTATCTGTGTGCTGCCTTACTTTTTCGTAGCTGATTATGAGTTTAGGGATTGGTTGTACAGGGCTTTGGTATTCTTAGTTATTTCTTGTCCTTGTGCCTTAGTAATCAGTATTCCATTGGGTTATTTCGGTGGCATTGGAGCAGCGAGCAAAAACGGAATACTGTTCAAAGGAAGTAACTTTTTAGATAGCCTTTCCAATATCCAAAATGTGGTAATGGATAAAACGGGTACAATGACAGAGGGTGTTTTCAAGGTTCAAGAAGTGGTATTTGACAAAGCGTTCAATCAAGATGAAATTTTGCAATTGGTCAATGTATTGGAAAGCCACAGTACGCACCCCGTAGCGACAGCTATTCACGAATACGTGGGGGAACTGGATAATACAAATACAATCCGCTTAGAAAATACAGAGGAAATTGCTGGACACGGGCTGAAATCAACCGTAAATGGTAAAGACTTGTTGGTTGGAAATTTCAAGCTGATGAACAAGTTTGGAATACAATACGACTTAGATCCGAACAGCATCGTTTATACGACCATTGCCGTTGCTTACGATAACAAATTTGTCGGTTACATTACGATTGCCGACAGTATCAAAGAAGATGCAGAGAAAACCATCCGTTTATTGCATAAACTCAATGTGAAAGCAACTATGCTTAGCGGAGATAAAAGTACAGTGGTAAAGTATGTAGCGGAGCAGTTGGGGATAGATAATGCTTTTGGGGATTTATTGCCCGAAGATAAAGTAAACAGGGTTAAAGAAATTAAAGCCAAAGGCGAAAGCGTTGCTTTCGTCGGCGACGGCGTGAACGATGCTCCCGTTGTGGCGTTGAGCGACGTAGGTATCGCAATGGGCGGTTTGGGAAGCGATGCCACTATTGAAACGGCAGACGTGGTAATACAAGACGATAAGCCAAGTAAAATTCCTATGGCAATCAATATCGGCAAACAGACAAAGAAAATAGTTTGGCAAAATATCACATTGGCATTTGTGGTAAAAGGCATTGTACTCATTTTAGGTGCGGGTGGTTTGGCTACAATGTGGGAAGCTGTTTTTGCTGATGTAGGCGTAGCGTTATTAGCTATACTGAATGCAGTACGAATACAGCGAATGAAATTTTAAACAAACACTATGAACAATTATTCTTCATTAAGGCAAACCGTTCAGTTTCCTGAACTTACGACAGTTCCACAAGAGCAGTCAGACAATGCTATGTTTGATATTTTACAGGAAAATGTAAAAGATAATAATGCTTATTTGTAATCGTTATTACTTAATCTGACAGTTAAGGTTTTTTTAGGCATTGCTCTGAAAATAATTTTTAGAAAGCGGTTGATAAATTTCAACCGCTTTATTATTTTCATCGGTCTGACTATCCCTGGCAGGTTGCTCCTCAGCAGAGCCTGATTCCATTTTGTCTGACACTATAAAGGTAGCATTTTGTCTGAAGAAATTGTTCAGATCTTTTCCCTGAGCCAGATCTTTACCGTCAGTAAAAGTCTGAAGAGGTGTTTTGCCAAAACAATAGCGACCACTATGCGGACGTTCACTGTTGTAAAAATCCACCCATTGATCAATATCGGATTGTAGCTCTTCGAGGCTATTGTAGAGCTTTTTGCGGAATGCGATGGCATAAAACTCATCCTGCATGGTGCGATGAAAACGCTCGCAAATGCCATTGGTTTGCGGACTTTTTGCCTTGGTTTTAGTATGATCAATGTCCTCAATATTGAGATAAAGCTGGTACTCATGATGTTCTCTTGCCGATAGAATACGGCTAACTCTATTACACGAATTGGCTCACTTGTTATTAGATTTTGGCGATTTACCGGTAGGAAAAAGGGAAACTTTGTGCTTTCAATTTGCTGGTGCAATGTTATTACCCGATGTAACCATTAGAGCCGAATTAGGCGATTATAGAAACAAACTTTCAATTAATGAATTGGGCAATATTAAAAAGCAATATGGCATCTCAATGCAAGCCATTATAATGCGAGCAAAGGATTGTAGTATTATCAATGAACATTGTACTAAACAATTTTTCTTTTTAATAAAACAAATGAATTGGAAAGTGGACGAACCTATAGAATATAAAGGTTTGGAAGAAAGCAATCGCTTTGAACAATTATTATTTAGAGCTTTGATAGAAAATCAAATCTCCATTTCAAAAGCTGCTTCATTATCTAATAAATCTTTGGCTGAATTTAAAAAAGAACATCAGTTGATGTTTGATCCTGATTGAAAAAGGCTAAATTTTTAATTGTGTAATGAATTTAACTATCATGAAATGATTTGCTTTGGTCAAATATGTAATATTAAGAATTATTTTAGAAAAAACATTTCTGCTAAATTTCATAACCTATTTTCTGAAAATTTATTCATTGAAAAATTACCTATCAGTCAATGGAATATAATAAATAAAGATTTGAGGAAATTAAAGGGCGATAATATCCATGTTACTCACATCCTATTGTAAGCTCCCCCAAAAACAGTACGTTTTAAAAGTATACAAAAATGTTTACCTTTAAATCGTATAGATATGAAAAAGAGCACCTTTACACCTGCGCAAATAGCAGGGATTTTAAAAGAGTTTGATAGCGGCAAAAGTGCCGAAGAGATTAGTCGTGAACATGGTGTCAGTAAAGCCAGTTTGTATAAGTGGCGACAGCGTTATGGGGGTATGGAAGCCTCGGAGTTAAAACGTATAAAGGAACTGGAGGAAGAAAATGCCCGTTTAAAGCGTATGTATGCTAACCTGGCCATGGAGCTGGATACTGCAAAATACATTATCGAAAAAAAGCTTTAAAGCCCTGCGAGAAACGAGCGATTATAGGTGATCTGCGTCAGGAGCGTCCACAAGACACAGGCAGGGCGTGTCGGATATTAAGGATAAGTAGAAGCAGTTTGCATTACAAATCAAAAAAAGACGATAGCGGTATTATGCTACAATTAGAGAAACTGGCTAAAGATCATCCACGAGAAGGTTTTTGGAAGTGTTATTACAGAATGCGTAACCAGGGAGATATGATTAACCATAAGCGTTTACATCGCATATATAAAGATATGGGGTTGCCGTTGCGGCGTAAGGCAAAGAAGCGTTTACCGTCCAGAGTGAAGATGCCTTTATCAGTGCCTGAGCATTTTACACACACTTGGAGCATTGACTTCATGAGCGACGCACTTGGTAATGGTCGCAAGTTTCGATCGTTTAATGTAATAGATGATTTTAACCGGGAAGTGTTATATATTGAAACAGATTACAGCTTAAAGAGCAGCAGGGTTGTATGGGTGTTGAATCATTTGGTGAACCGTTATGGCAAACCGCAGAAGATACGTATGGACAATGGTCCTGAGTTTATAGCTAAAATAGCTACGCTGTGGAGCGAGGCAAATGAAATTATTTTTTGCTACATTCAGCCTGGCAAGCCCACACAGAATGCATTTGTGGAAAGATTTAATAAAACGTATAGGGAAAGTGTACTGGATGCCTATTTGTTTGACAGTTTGGATGAAGTGCGAGAAATAACGGACAATTGGGTTTATGAATATAACCATAACCGCCCACACGATGCGCTGGGAGGGCTATCGCCCATGATGTGGAAATATGGACAGCAAGCTCGCACACAAAGCCATGCTTTTGCTGACCACATTACCACATCTAGTTATAATAATATTAATAAAAAAATTAAAAAAAATTCTACTTTAGAGGCGTACTGAAAATGGGGAGCCTACACTATTATATATTAGCTTTAAGCAATAGGGAAAACAAAATACGCCATATTCGCCAATTCAACTGAAATAACATTAATTTGTTATAGAAGCAAAAAAATCAAAAAAGAATAATAGGAAAGAAATTAATTTCCATTTTTATTTACTTGTAAAAAGTAGGTTGTATACTAAATAAAGGTAAAATACATTGGAATACTAACTGAGCACCAATTTTTTTGTTGTAGTATCGTATTTATAATTAACAATCCCACCTGAAATAATTAATTTAATTACTTCATCAATAACTGGAAGTGGAACAACAAACCATTCCCGTGGTGAAATCCGATGATTCTTTTTATCATAAATATCAATGTTTAAGCAAACTTCTGCAAAAAAGCGTTGGATTAGATTTTCGAAATTATGGACGTTTAAATTATAACATTTATAAGATGCTACAATTTCAGCATCTGCAAAAAGATAGGTTGCTTCCTTTGAAGCTTTTTTAATTCGGTTTTCAACTTTACTGGTGGAAAACCCAATTTTGTATAAATCTTTAATTCCAGAAATTTTAGGATTCTTAGATGTCGATTTCAAAACATAAATCCAACCGCTTTTGACATCTTCGTCGGAAACCAAACCTGCATTTATGAAAAGTTCATTTTCTATATATTCTTCTGTATCGGTAATTAAATATCCATTTCTTTGAATTAACTTTCCTAAAGACCTAAAAAGCAAATTAGATTTTGTGCCATTTTCAAAAATGGTTAAGGTTCTACCATCAATCCGTTCACGATCACCTGATTTAAGTTTTTTAAATTCTTTTGTAATTTCTGCTGATTCAAGATAAAGCATAATTCCATCGGCTATATAAAAATAGCCAGCTTTTAGGTTTTCTTCAAATACGTCAAATGATTTTAATTTGCGTTTTCCTTCCTTTAATTCTTTATGCACCTGCTGAAACATTGCCTCATATTTTCTGAAATCTTTCTCAGACATAGGTTCTCTTTGAGCTACAAAATCTGTTTTGGCTCTTTCTTCCTGTTTTGGTGTATGCTTAAATGTGTGAATAGATAAATCTGAATCATCGTCTAATAATCCAAAATCGTCGTCCTCAAAAATTTCTGAAAGTGTTGGTTTGGGAATTTCAACATAGCCAAGCAAATTGTATTTGTCAAAAGGTTTCAGAATTGCTTTATGTTTTTCATTCGTCCTGATAGAGCGTAATCTTGATAATAAACCATATTCTGACATCGAAATTGGAGATGGTTCACGTTTATTTTTTTCATAGAAATTATTAATTTCTTGAAACGAATCTATCAATCTATCCTCATCCGTTTTTATATCGGAAGTTTTTGGCTTAACATCAAGTAAACCAAATTCATCATCGTTAAATATATCATCTAAAGTTTTATCCATTCTGCATTTTTTTTCTTTTCGCTTCTCTTATAAATAATAATGCCTCAGCCATTCGCACTTCGTTTTGGTCGAATGACTGCAAACTTGGTTCCTCCCCGGTTTTCTCTCTAAATTCCTTGATTTTAGGCCATAGGATTATGGCTTCTTCTTCAGTCATTTCTATTTTAGTAAAATTGATTGTATCCTGAATAGCTTTTAGCATCCTAACTGTAACATTCTTAGAAAGTATTTCAAATGCTCTTTGGAACGGATTAATCGAATCAATCAAATCAATATGAATGTCATCAATATTGATGAAACTTCCTGCCATTCTAATGAATTTCTTACCACCTTCTTCAACAACTGATCCGGCCTTAATTACGGAATCCACAACGACGTGTTGCCTTACTGCTTCTACATCTTCTTCAGATAAATCTGGATAAACTTCACGGATAATTTTTGGAATTAAAACCGTGTTCATTACCTCTGGCTCAAGATTTCCTGGCATTGCTTTAAGCATTGTTTCATCTTGAAGAATCCTAGCCTTTAAATCGTTTAAGTCACTCTCAATAATATCCTTCGCTCTTTGCGAAGTAGGGACTTTAAAACCTTCAATGTGTAAAGTATCTTCATCATCATCCACATCAGTATCACTCTCATCATCTTTTGGTTTGAATTTGAAATTAGGTGCTAAAACCTGTTCCATTAAAAGGGAAGCCGTTATTGCTTTTAGCATATTATTTACCGCCACTTTCACATCATCATCTTCTGCATCTGGTGAAGCAATCAAATTGGTAAATTGAGCGTGTGTCTTGTTAGGAGAATCTCTTGTAGCTCTCCCAATAATCTGAATAATTTCAGTTAATGAACCCCGATAACCAATCGTCAATGCGTGTTCGCAGAAAGGCCAGTCGAAGCCTTCTTTTGCCATGCCTAATGCGATAATCATATCAATATCTTCAGGACTTGAAACACCTCGAAGATAAGCAACAATCTTATCACGACTTTTTGGGTCGTCGTTTACCAAATCAGCAATTTTCAGGATTCTGCCGGAACGCTTGCTTTTCACATACATGATTTTGGTTTCCTCGTCCTGAAACTCCATTTCTCCGATACAATCGATGATATGGTTGACTTCCTCATATTTTTGTTTGGAAGATTCCGCAGAGTTGACACTTGGGATATGAATGATGGTCTTTTTATTTTCATCCAGAATTTCTTCCAGGGCAGAAATCTCTTTATCAGGATCTACTTTGTAATATCGTCCACGATAAAAGTGATAACCAATACCTAAAGATTTCAGGTAATCATAACCATTCAATTGTTCGTAATAGTTGTAGGTTACTGGCGTAAATTTCGCTTCATCTTCAGGCATAAGAACCGGAACACTGTCACCACGGAAATATGAACCGGTCATTGCGACAATATGCGCATTGGATTTTTGCATAATGCTGCGCATCACTTCACCAAGACGATTGTCTCCATCAGCAGAAACGTGGTGAAATTCATCAATGGCTATCAGGCAATCATTCAAATCTGTTGGCTGAATTCCTTCAAAGGCAAAACGTAAAGTTGCGTGTGTACAAATCAGAATTCTCTCGTCACTTTCAAGGAAATTAATGAATGACTTTACTTTGCTTTTATCACTTCCCGGCGTGCAGAGATTATATTTAAGATTGGGTTCCCAGTTGGCAAAAAAACCATATTTAGTAAGTTCTGTCGGACTAAATGAACTTCCAATACTGCGTTCAGGAACAGCAACAATTACCTTTTTGATGCCTTGATTAATTAGTTTATCCAAACCAATAAACATCAATGCTCTTGATTTTCCTGAAGCAGGTGGAGCTTTTAGAAGCAGATATTGTGCAGAACGAGCTTTAAAGGCTTTTGCCTGCATTTCACGCATTCCCAATTCATTAGTAGATTTACTTTTTCCTGTTTGTTCATATGCTACTTCAACCAAATTTATTGGTTTTACATAAGCATAATTTTCTCTATTGGTTTTAGATTCTTCTTCGTTTAATGAATTAATCATTTATTTATATTAAGGTTATTCGTTTTAAAAATACAAAATTTTCTTATATATTATTAGCTTCATTAATTTTAAACTATTCATTTATTTTTTCTTCCTTGCTTTCTTCTCTTTCGCAAAAAGCGTATCGCGCTTCGTCATTTCATCATACATTTTAAACAAAAACTCCAAACGCTCTGCATCGCTTTCGAAAGGGCGCAATCTGTAAATACGCTCTATGGCCAAATCTAATTCTTTATGTGCCTCTTTTAATCCTGCAGGCATTGTATCGGGATTGTAGAGCCACGCCATTGTTTTTTCGGGGAATTTGGAACGCTCGTCGAGAACGGCAAAAACATACTCCGAAATATGCTGCTTGTCTTTTTCGGTGATGGGTGGAAAAGGGAAGGTGTTGTAGCAGAGTTTTGCAGAATAACGGTATCTCGTTTCTAATTTTCCACCAACTGCATCCACCCAAACCATGTGCATCTTGGAATGGAGGACGCCGAAAAGCCAGGGCTGTGCGTCGTAGATTGCCATCGCAGAGTTAGAAATTACTGTTTCAGATGTCAATAAACCAATTGGAATGTATTCCCGTCGTTCTGATGATGTTGCGGGTATAATTAATGAATCAGTATCTCGGTGTCTAATCTCACCAAAGGAATAAAACTTTTCTGCCAATTTTTTTGTCGCTTCTCTATCACTATTGGTTCTTAATGTTTTTATATTTCTTAATCTATTACCTATAAGTTCATTATCTAGGTAATTTTCATAATTATCTTTATTTAACCAAATACAATACCTGTCAATGTCATTTAAAAATTCTTGACCGCCTTTGAATTTTTTTAAGATTGCCAAATCTTGATTATGATTTTTATATTGTTCGTATTCAGCCTTATCCATAATTAAATTTCCGCCATCATTTGGCATACTTCCAAAATTCATTTCAGGGAATTCTGAGATAGGTTTACTCCTTGGCAAAATATAAATATTATCTCCTGCATCCAAGAGATAAGAATTAATATTTTTTACTTCTTTCTTTATGTTTTCATTAAATAAATATTTTGATTTTGAAGACTTATTTCTTAAACCAATAATATTAACAGTCACACCTGCGTTTCCTTTTGCATTATTCGACCATTTAAAGGATAGATGAGCAAAACCGATTTCTAAATTCTCCGATAAAATCCTTGGCCATAAAAGAGAAACTTGCTCCCCCTGACAAATAGAGTTAGTGGTTACAAAAGCCAATTGTGCATTATAGCCTTCAATATACTTTGCACCTTTATAAAACCAAATTGAAATATAATCAAGATTATTTACCCCTTTCTCTTTTTTGAAATTGATTTCAATATCTTCTTTCTGAACTTTATCCTGAATCCTTGCACCCAAATACGGTGGATTTCCAATAATATAGATTTCATCGGTCAACGATCGCGGACAAACGGAATTCCAATCCATTCTTGCAGAATTACCACAAACGATTTTTCCGGATTCTTTTAACGGCAGTATTGGTTCTGATTTACCGTAATCCATGAGTTCGGTTTCAAAGATTTTGTTCATCTGGTGTTCCGAAAGCCAAAGGGAAAGCATCGCCATTTCGTGGGCAAAATCCTTAATCTCGATGCCATAAAACTGCGAGAGTTTTATATTAGTAAAGTACAGTAATTTTTGGCCCTTTTCAGCATCTAAATCTATTAGCTTTTTAATAATACTAATTTCAAGCAACCGTATTTCCTTGTAGGTAATAATGAGAAAATTACCGCTTCCACATGCTGGGTCAAAAAACTTTATGTTGCCTAATCTAAACAACAATTTTCTTAGTCCTATTATACTATTAGAATTCTTTTCAAATTCTTCTTTTAGTTCATTCAAAAACAGTGGTTCAATTAGTTTTTTAATGTTAGGTACCGAAGTATAATGCATACCTAAATCTGAGCGTTCTTCCGGGTCTGCTACAGCCTGAATCATGGAACCAAAAATATCAGGATTGATTTCATCCCAATTGAGGTTGCTACAATTTAAAAGTATATCTCTTGACTTTTTTGTAAATTTTGGACACTCTATTTCATCTTTAAACAATCCTCCGTTTACATATGGAAATTCTTCTACGTAGGCAGGAAATTTCCCTTTTTTATTATTTAATCTATAGAATAAGTCTGTAAGAAATATATGAACATTAGATCCATCTTCTTTTGTATGGTTAGCCAAGGTGTCAGAAAAAATACTTTCAGTTTTAAAAATACCAGTATCTTCTGCAAAAAAACAAAACAACAATCTTGAAAGAAATAGATTTAGAATATGACTATTGCCTTGCAATAACTTAGTATTGTCATTGATAAGAACATCGTAAAGCTTTGCTAATTCATAAGAGGCATCCCTGTCTGCTTTATTATCGTTAGAAGATTTGTAAATTTCGGCTCCTGTAAGTGGCAAGAAAAAGGAGTAGTGTTTGGGTAATTCTAGAATTTGAAATTCTTTGTTTAAACCTGATTTTAAATCTTTAGCTACAATTGTTTCAAAATCAGTAATTATTATAAATCTAGGATTTTGTTTTAATATTCTTTCATTTTTAGACACTTCGTCAATTTCATAAAGTAATGCATCATTTTCTGCTGTTTTAAAAAAGACCTTTCCTCTATATAGAATTTCTCCGGGAATTTTAGACATATTAAAATCTCCTTTTTTCAAGCGAGATATTGAAGTTTTAGAAATTCCAAATGCTAAAAGAAAGTCATAAATAAATTCTTCGGGAATAAGATTAATTACAACTTCATTAAGGTTCCGCTCTATTTCTTTTGAATTCATTTAAAGTTCTATTTATCTAACAAAGATAATTAATTAGGAGTATCATTTTACATTAACTCATATGTCCTATTTTTTGCATCCAAGAAACATTGATGCTAAATGCTCCAAACTCTTCTGCTACTTCACCTGTGAATTTGTAAAAGCCTCTTTTGCTAAAAGGGTAAGCTGAGGCACTATTTGGAAAGTGTACCGTATCTAACCAATCTCCATTAGCATCCAGCCATGTACCAAAGTACATTGTACGATTGTCTTTTTTTGTAGAGGCATATTTGGTACAGACTAAATAAGCTATGCAAGTAACAGTCTGACCTTTAAGCAAAGAAATATCCCTGGCTTTTGGATACAATGTCATATCCTCCTGAATCATATCAAATACATTATGGATTGTAAAACCCATGATATTTATTTCATCGAGCATATTTTCAAATGCAGTTTGTGATAAATCAGGAAGTGTAAAATTAACAGGCTCTTCTTCAAACAAATGTGTTTTGGAGACAGCTAATTCTTTAGGGCGTGAGAGGAAATTTGCATGCCATAAAAGTTCTTTTTTATTTATTCCCGTAAAGCGAAATGCGTCAATCTTTATTAACAGATTTATCTGTTCTGTGCCTAATGGTATTCTGCTTAAAAAATCCTGCAAATGCAAGAACTGACCGTTTGTAACACGTTCTTCCAAGATACCTGTAATTGTTTTTGTATCCAGATTTTTAATATGAATGAATCCCATGTATACGATTCCATCTTTGATGTTTGTAAGATGAACAGAATTATTTATGCATGGCAATTCAACTTTTACACCTGTCTTTTTAAGTTGTTGAAAATATAATTCGCGATTGTAGAAGCCTCCAAAATTATTGATTACGGCAACCATAAATTCTACAGGATAATATGTTTTAAGAAATAAACTCTGATAGCTTTCTACAGCAAAGCTGGCTGAATGTGCTTTAGAGAATGAATAGCCTGCAAAGCTTGCTATTTGTCTCCAGACTTCTTTAGCTATATGTTCAGGATGTTCTTTTTGTTTACAGTTCATAAAAAATTTTGCCTCTATTCTTTGCATTTCTTTATTGCCTCTGTACTTTCCCGACATGGCTCTGCGCAGTATATCTGCTTCTTCTAAATCTAATCCTGCAAAGTGATGTGCTACTTTAATAACGTCTTCTTGATAAACCATTACGCCATAAGTTTCCTGTAGTAATTCTTTCATTAAAGGATGGAGGTATTCAAATTTATCGGGATTGTGATGCCTTTTAATATACTCTTGCATCATTCCAGATTGTCCAACGCCTGGGCGTATAATGGAGGAGGCTGCAACCAGTGTAGTATAGTCATCACATTTAAGTTTTTTAAGCAATTGGCGCATTGCAGGTGATTCTATATAGAAACAACCTACTGTATTAGAATTGCGAATGTTCTCTGCAACGTTCTTATCTTTTTTAAAACTTTCTACGTTGTGAATATCAATATCAACACCTCTTGTTTGCCTGACCAGTTGGATTGTATCTTTAATATGTCCTAATCCACGCTGGCTTAAAACATCAAATTTGTAGACACCAATATCTTCCGCTACAAACATATCGAACTGAGCAACATTGAAGTTTTTTGGTGGCTTTTCTAAAGCTGTATAAGCATAAACTGGTTCTTCTGTAATCAATATACCTCCAGGGTGTATAGAAAGGTGATTTGGGAAGTTCTGTAATAATTTAGCGTTGTATAAAATCTTTGTATGAATTTTATCTTTAGAAAAATTACCTTCTGCCATCTGGTCTATTTCAGACTTGGGCAAACCATATACTTTGCCCAGCTCTCTTACAGAAGCATTAAATTGGAAAGTTGAAAACATTCCTAATAAGCAAACATGATCTTTGCCATATCGCTTAAACATATAGTCAATAATTTCATCTCTATCTGCCCAAGAGAAGTCAATATCAAAATCAGGAGGACTTGTACGGGAAGGATTTAAAAATCTTTCAAAATATAAATCCAATTCTATTGGATCCACATCTGTGATTTGCAAGCAATAAGCTACTATTGAATTAGCTCCAGAACCTCTTCCAACGTGGTAAAATCCTCGTAATTTGGCATATTGCAGCATATCCCAAGTGATAAGGAAATATGCGTTAAAATTGAGCTCGTTTATAATTTTTAATTCTTTTAAAACTCTTTCTTTTGCAGCTTTGTTTCTTCCATAGCGGTATTGTAAACCATCTAAGGCAAGCTTTGATAACAAGTCTGCGTCATCTTCTTTGCTTGCAGTAAAATATTTTTTGTTTTTATCCTGATGCAATTCAATAGATACATTACAATCATCTATAAGCCTGTATGTGTTTGTAATAATTTCTGGAATGGTATTGTAACTTGATAATAATTGTGCAGCCTTAATAAAGGTCTCCTGTTTGCCTGCAGCCTGCTCAGGCTGTAGTTTTGATAGAACAATATTTTTATCAATGGCTCTTAATAAACAATGCAGATAATAGTATTTCTTATTTTGATAAGTTACAGGTTGCTGAATAATTAAATGATTTTTTATTGCTTCTATATCTTTGCCGAAAAGCTTGTTTACCTGTTCAGGTTTTATGCCTATATATTCATTGGCTTTGTATTGTCTTAAAGTATCAGGTAAAGGGTAAATAATATTTACATTTTCATCTACAGAAGGTATTTCAGGAAAAGCAATTTTATTTATTAAATAGTATGATACAAACCGATTGATTTGTTCAAAGCCTTTATTATTTCTTGCTAAGAGTAAATAACAATAAGTATCTTCATTTCTAACTTCTACTCCTAAAACTGGCTTTATATTCTTTTGTTTGCACAATTGATAAAAGCTCCAGCAATCAGCAGTATTATTGATGTTTGTAATAGCCATAGAAGTTACACCCAACTCTTCCGCAGCATTCACTAATTCTTCTGTGGAATAGGTGCCATAGCGATAGGAAAAAAAAGTTTTACAGTTGATATACATAGCTTTTTGCTTATTGATTTTGTAAACGCATTTTACCTTTGGCTCTACAAATAACATTACTTCCGAACCTGTGTTTAATACCGTCTACCTGTTGATACAAGTTGATTATCCGCTGAGAATCTTCGAAGAGATTGATTTGGTAATGACCGTGAATTAAGTCCGAAAATCGAACGCCTATCAGCCTTACAAGTAAACGTCTATCGTACAGTTTATGAAATAACTCTGTAGCAGTTTTTATAAGGATATGGTCAGCGGAAGTGTAGGGGATTGTAATTTGCTTTGTATATGTATTGAAATCTGCATATCGAATTTTTACGGTAATACAGCCAGTTTGTTTATTTTGATCTCTTAACTCAAAGGCTATTTTTTCTGTAAGATTTACCAATTGTGATTCCAGAAAATTAATATCTATGGTATCATTGTCAAAAGTTGATTCAGAAGATATGCTTTTTTGTTCTCGGTAGGGGATTACTGGTGTTTCATCAATACCATTCGCCCGACGTGATAATTCTGTGCCAGATTTACCAAACATTTTTACAAGCATTTGCTGTGGAATTTCTGATAAAATTTTAATTGTTTTTACTCCCATGTCCGTTAATAACAGAGATGTTTTTTCGCCAATGCCTGGCATTTTTCTTATATGTAGCGGAGCGATATAAGAGCGTTCATTTCCAAAAGGTATTTGTATTTGTCCGTTTGGCTTTACTTCATTTGTAGCGACTTTGCCTATAAGCTTATTACTTGCGAGAGCATATGTAATATCTAAGCCAGTTTCTTTGGTAATTTTCTGTTTCAGTTCTACCATATATTTTGCAGTACCAAAGAATTTGTCCATGCCCGTCATGTCGGTGTAAAACTCATCAATACTGGCTTTCTCGTATAGCGGTACGTTATCAGCAATTACATCTGTTACCAGTTTGGAATATTTAGAATAGTTCTCATAATCGCCTGCAATGACTATAGCCTGAGGACACAAGTATAATGCAGTACGCATAGGCATAGCAGAATGAACGCCAAATTTTCTTGTTTCATAAGAACAAGCAGCAACAACACCTCTTGTACCTCCACCAACTATTACAGGTTTATCAAGTAATTTGCTGTTTTTTAATCTTTCTACCGATACAAAAAAAGTATCTAAATCTAAGTGGGCTATTTGTCTTTCCATATTTGAGTAATTTGGAAAGTCAAAAATACTAAATAATTTAGTATTTTAGCAAATAAAAAAACTACCTATATATAAATGATTTGGTATTATTAAGGTTTGGCGTAGTAGAAAGAAGATACAATTGTAAAATTATCATCGCGAATATCCAATGCAATTACGTCCAGAGAATCAGCAGCAATCAGGAAATCTTCATCCGTCAATTCTCCATCACGAAACTCCTTAAAGCCAATACAGACAAGGTCTTTAAGCTCGGGCAACAATGAATAATCATTATTGTCATTTTCAGAAACGTTGATGTGCTTAACAATCTTCATAGTAGATTTTAAACAATAAAATTACTTAAAAAATTGCCAGTTATAAATATTTTGCTACTTTTACTAAAATTATTAGTAACATGATAGAAGCTATTTACCAAAATACACTCATACAAATTCATAAGGAGCATCTAGGTAGAACAGAAATATATAAGGTTATCTTTACGAATGGAAACAGTCCTTTAGTGATTACTAAGGCTGTAAGAAATTCTGCGTCATATTTCTGGACTTCGGTTCCTGAAGGCAGACAAAAGCAAGCCGAAGAAATTGGTAGAATTATTGAGAAGCATTTACAACCAGAACTATTTTAAAATGTGCTATTATAACGGTATACGCGTTTCAAGGGATGAATACATTCGATTGAAAAATTTAGAAAAAGCAATTGCTAAAAGTGATATACTAAACCGCCCTGTGCAAAGTGGTTTTGAGTATACTAAATATCCTGTGATTAAGCCAATTGAAGGAAAGGAAGATATTGAGTTAGTAGAAATGGAGTGGGGCTTTATACCTCATTATATAAGAAACAGAGAGGAGCTACTGAAAATGCGGCTGGGTGGTGTTGATGAAAAGACAAAGAAATATAAACCTGCCATTGTAACTCTAAACGCAATAGGTGAAGAGCTTTTTGATAAAGTAACTTATAGACAAGCTGCACAAGAAAGACATTGCCTGGTAGTGTCATCAGGTTTTTTTGAATGGCGACATATCAACACAATTAATAAAAGAACAGGCAAGCCAAACAAAACAACAGCTAAATATCCTTACTACATCAGCCTAAAGGACAAGGAGTATTTTTACATGGCAGGAATATGGACACCCTGGACAGATAAGGATACAGGCGAGTATGTAGAGAGTTTTTCAATTGTAACGACTAAAGCTAATAGTTTAATGGAACAGGTACATAACTCAAAAAAAAGAATGCCTACGATACTTACAGATGATCTAGCATATGAATGGCTATTTGGAAATATGAGTAAAGAAGAAATAACAAAGCTTGCTACTTATCAATATGCTGCTGATGAAATGTTTGCTTATCCTCTGGCGAAAGACTTCTTAAATGCTCATAATCCTTTTGAGGAACACCATTATGAAGAGCTGCCAGAACTGGTTTAAAAATCCGTTTATATAATCGTAAAAAAGCAGCTATTGATAGCTGCTTTTTTTATCAAGTAAATCAATGCGTGTATTGATACTCTTTCCAAACGTCATCATCGAAGAAATCTGAATTATAGAGAAATCTTCTTTTTATTCTGTAATCCAGAGTAATAACTGATGCTCACCGCAGTCAAGGCAGCACATACTAAATATTTCCTCTATTCTTCAATTTAATAGTAACACAAAAGTAGGTTTATTTTGCAAAGTCACAGAACGGTAATTGAAATGTCATTATTACATGAAGCGGTGTTACTAAAGGTTACGTAGCTGTTAAATAATAAAATATATGTAAAATTATTTTGTTCGGTTATCAATAACGGTAATTTTTGCCTTAGTTACAAATAACAGCTCATGGACAAAGAAACTTTAAGGATAATATTTTCGGGTAATAATTTCAGGAAATATCAATTTTTGACGAACCTGTTTTCACCACAGGAAATACTATCCAAACCGCAGAATATCTTGTACTTGTCTCTGCTTAAAGAATTAGAGCTTAAAGAAGAGGATATATCTTATGGGTCTTTTATAGAAGGAATAAAGCGTATCAGAAAAAAACTCAAAGAAAATCAATTTCTGTCGGAAAATGAGAATCCAAGTGTGCCTTCGACTCTTCCAGAGAATAAACAATTATCCGTAGATGGTTTTTTACAATTTTTCCCGCCACCTCGCTCATCTTCTCTACAGGGTAGGGAGGAATCTGTGTCCATCATAAAAACGATTAAAGATATACCTTAAATATTTTCATCTCATAAATTATATCCATGAACACTATTTATTTTAATCTTCAAGAAAAAGGCGGTGCTGGAAAATCTATGCTCACGTATTTGCAGGCATTAAAAAATCAATTCAATGAAAAAGTTGCCTTTGTAGATCTGGATCAGTCTACGCAAACCTCCACACACCAACTCTTGTTTTTAAATTCAAAAGAAGAAAGACGTACTTATTATGTCAGAGAGCTTTCCAGGCTTAAAGAAGATTTGAAGTTTTTAACCTGCGAAAATATCCCGGATTTATCTGCGATTAAATTCAATAAAGCGACAATTAAACAAATAGAAAAGTCTTTAGCAGAGGAGCATATGACTGACCGGCTTTTCCAGGCAGATATAAACGATGCGTTGAAAAGAATTGACAGAGAGAGATTCTTTCAACTTTGCGAGTCTTTTAGTAAAGTAAATTTTGAAGAAGTATACATTGACCTGGGAGCACCGGAAAGTGAACAGTTCCCCAAACTATTTACGATGGATTTTACGCCGGAAGAATTTAAGGATTTTGAAAAAAATTTAGATACAAAATTTGTCTTTAATTGTGTTATTGCCGGTGGGGCAATGTACCAGTCCTGTATATCATTTTTAGATAAGCTGTATCAGTATACAGGAAAGTTATTCGAGATACGTGTTTATGGAAACCTGCATTTCTTTTTTAACGAAAAGGAACAATTACAGCATTTAAGAGAATACTCTAAAGCCAACGGACTTTCTTTAATTGAATTTGGAAATTTCAATATACAGCAATCTTCCGGACAAAATATTATTGAAAATATAAAAGCAGGTAAAGGTATTTCTTCTATCCATTCCTTTGCTACAAAAACTATACTCAAGCGTACGCTTGCTGTTCTTTAAATGTAACAAAGCTTTATTGATACATCAGATACAATTAAAATATTGAGGAATGAAAGAAGAGGATTTGCTGGCAGAATTCAGGCACCATTATTACAAACGTTATCGTGTTTGGTTAGATGATGATTTGTTGTATCTACTTATCAGAATGAACGAGTTGAATGTATCTATAAACAAAGATAATCAATCCCTCAGACAAAGTATTGATAAGCTTTACGACCAGCTAAAAAAGCAAGTAGTCTTTAAAAACAGGTGGGATTATTTTTTGTATGGCTTGGGAAAAAGTTTTTTGCCTGCTATATTATTTAGTTCCGTTGTGCTTGTTGTCGGTTTCCATTTTAACGACAAACAATCAATGAACAATACGAAGACGGTAATATATTTAAATGAAAAGAAAAATTTATTGGAAATCACTAATAGTAAGGACAGCGTTCTATATTACGTGCCACTAAAGAAGAGGTTATAAGAGTTCTAAGAAAAAAGTATAAAATATTTTATTAAACACTAAAATTTGCTGATATGGAAAAGGAAGGTTTTGATGCGCTACGTGCATCTTTATCCATTATGGATCTGGCTATTAAAAAAAATTATCGGTTGCTAAAGAACCAAGGCATGAAGCATCCTGTTTTGAAACATTTGGACTATGAGGACAAAATCATTATCACAAATCCGGGTAATTCGTCCAACCAAGGTTACTGGTGTCCATATGATGACCGTGATAGAGGTCACATTTATCATTTTATCAAAAACAGGCTGAATACAGTTTTCCGGGAGGATAGTTCTCCGGGAAGATCGGAGTATGAATCTATTATAGCTATCATGAGCAAATATGCAAATAGTCCGGTTATAAATTATGACGCTATCAACAACGAATACAACAATTATACTTTATACTCTCAAGCAGCATTTGATTTACCGAAATTAGAAAATATATACAATCATACATACCTGCAGCAGCGAGGAATTAAAAAGTCAACTATTGAAAATGCTTTCTTTAAAGACAGGATATTTAGTGTGCAATATGGAAATTATTCAAACATTGCTTTTCCTTACCGGGATAGCAATGAAAATATAATTGGGTTAGAGCTCAATAATTATCATTATAAAAAATTTACACCCGGCTCTAATAAGAAACAGGGTATATGGTTAAGTAATCTTCCCGACAAAATAAAGGATGTATATTTATTTGAGTCTGTAATGGATGCACTATCTTATCATCAGCTTAAATTGGTTCTGAATCCTTATTCCTTATTTGTTTCTTTTGGCGGTAATATCGCAGGGGAACAATTGATTACACTACAGAAAATTATTAATAAAAACCTTTTTGAAAATCAAATCTCTGAAATCATTTGTTGCACAGATAATGATGCTATGGGTACAAAACATTTTGAAAAAATAAAAGCTTTCTTTGAAGATAAATATGAGGTTAGAAGAGATTGTCCGCATAACAAGGATTTTAATGAGGATGTGATGAGAGAAGAGATTGAGTATAGTTTTAACAGATAGCTTCCGCTATTTTACTTAGTGGCATAAACGGAGCGGTGGTGGTGGTTAGACTACAGTGTCTTTTGCTTTCCGGGCTACAGGCTCTTAAACACCTGTGTGCATTTGCTGCACGAAAAGCAAAAAGTATGATAGTTGAAAACGGCGGCAATGCCATCGCAGGTAGGTGAAGCATTGGCTTATGCGGTTGCCGCCCGGCTAAAGTCGTATTTTTTTTGTGTGGTGGGAAACGTGGAAAAGGATTTTTTTAAGTAATATCAATCCAAAAATGGCGTAATTGAATTTCATCTCCGAAAACTCTATAAGATAAAGATGTGTAATCTGATAAAGTACCATTTTGATAGTTCAATGCAAGAACATCTTTTTTATTCCAAGTCAATTTAGAATCACTTGAACTTCTAATCTGTTGCTGAATCAATTCGTTTACTTTTTTCAACCAATGCTTAGGAGTATCAGTTTGAATATATCCAACAATTGCAGCATTTACAACATCCTTGCCGTGTCGCCCATTTTTAAATCGTTCAATCCCACCAGAGTTTTTTGTGCATTTACCACCTGAATATTCTCCACAAACATATTCTTTTTCTCGGCTCAATGGTAGTTTTGAACTCAATCTTTTTGCTTCAAATTTAATCAATGAAGGAGAATCTTGATCCACTATGTCGCTTTCTTGTGCGTAGGCAAACGTACCAAAAGCTGCGAAATCAGTTGATGTATTTTCCTTTTCGCTTTCTATGTTTTGATGATGAAAAAAGAAAGGATATTCGGAGGGTTTCCTTGAGTTTAAGGACTTACAAAGTCGGTTGGTTATGGCATTTTCATTTTCATCATTTTTGCCCTTAAAAGAAGATAAAATTGAGCCAACATAGTTGTATATGGTTGTTATTATTGTATTATCGGGGGCACTACTAAGCCTCCCAAATGTGTTGGCTGTTGTCTCTCCCATTATTTCCCTTGTTTATATAAGTCAACAAAAGTTTCGTCAGCATCCCTGACGGCTATAGATGGCAGCCAATATCTTTTCTGATTTGGTTTGTATAAAAAAATAACATTTTTGTGATATACTTTTACAATACGTCTTACCCATAAGTTGTCACTTTTTTTATCGTTGATTAATTTACTTAATCCCGCTTCAACACTTTCAATTGATGTTGGAATCTCTATTTCAGGAACATCTCCCAAAACAAATGGGTATGCAATGAATTCTTTTCCAATTATTGGTAGGGCAGGTTGAAATTTTTTATAAATAGAATTAAGTATTTTACAATAAAGTTTACCAAATTTATCAAGTTCCTTTTTTTCTATTGATTCTAAAACAATACTTTTTTCCCCTGCCTTCCTAAAATTAGAATAATATTCTGAAATATCTGAGAGTAAGCGTTTCTCTATATCGTCAAAGTGAATTTTAGGATATGGCAAATTTAAGATATCACCTTTTAGAGGAACTCCTTCTCGGGAGGTTAATACTTGACCACTTAGTAACCACATCAATGAGACACATTCTTCATCCTTTAAATATTTTCCGAGTTGTTCGAGTTCAACGCTGTATTTTTCTGGTGAATGAATACCAAATATTTTATCCTTAAATGTGAGATACTTTTTACTGAAAACTACGGGAATAGATTTGCCCGTAACACTTTCTTTAACTAATAAATGAGGTGGTTGAAATATTTCTTTATTTTGTTTTCTATGTCTTAAAAAATACATACTGTTACAAATGTTGGTTTTTAAAATACCAGCATCTGTAAAGTCATTTGTTTCTACATAATTATATCCAGTTATCCAATCTGCCTTATACTTAACTTCCAGTTTTAAAAACTCGTTATATTCATTCTTTGAAAGATCCTTTTTTAATGAAAGTTGTCTTACTCTTTGGATCTCTTTTGAATCAGGTGACTCAATCCATCCCTCGGCAACTTTCCAACCATTATTTTCAACCTTATCATTAAGGTATTTCTCTAATGTTCTCTGATCTGCAACCTTATTTAATAGCTGATGTAAGCGACCACCACCCATAAAATTTGCTTGCCACACACCTGCATTATTTAAAGCTGTTTTTTGTGACATCTTATGAATATCGTAATGGTCAATTTCAAAATCTATCTTTTCGCCGGATGCTCTTGTTCGTCTGAATATGAAATGATATGTTGATTTATTTTCGGGTTTTATTTTTTCAGAAAGGACTGAAACCACAGCAGGTTTTGCACTAGAACTACTCCCTTTAAATAGTTTAGATCTTAACGGTGTAAAATCAAAAACTATTTTAAAGTAGTTTTGTTCAAAAAGGTATTTTCTAAATAGGTGGGTTTTTGTATTATACAAAATGGGTCCAGAAGGCAAAATCAAACAACAGTGACCCTTATCGCTCAACAATTTAAATGATTGTTCCAAAAACAATAATGCTATCTGATTATCAGGTATTTCGGGACGTAAAGGATTATTTTGTTTTTCAACATCATTTACCCGTACTGCCCAATCTGTAAATGCTGAATCAAATGGCGGATTACCAATGACAAGCTGAAAATCATATTTTAATATTCCTTCATTAAGCGTTTTAAAGAAGTCTCCCTGAAGCAAATTACTACCTATTAAATTGTCAAAATGTACATTCCTCCATATCTCTTTCGGTGACAAGGCATCTAATAATGCAAGACCTAAACTAAAATATGATAATGTTACAGCTTCACTTTCTAAATCACAACCAAAAATATTATTCTTTAATAGTTGTTTTAATTCTTCAATATTCTGCTTTTTGGGTTTTGCCCAATCGTTTTTTATTCTCCACCACTGAATCATTCTTTTAAATGCCCCTACAAGAAAAATTCCCGAACCACAAGCTGGGTCAATTATTTTAAAATCTTTCTTCGCATCTTTTAAAGGCATACACTGGTCTATAAGAAACTGAACTAAATAAGGTGGCGTATAAACAACACCTTTTTTCTTTTGCCCATTTTCATCTCCTAAAAAATCTTCATAGATGTGACTTATTAATTCAATTGGTAGGTAATTAAATTGATAGAGTCTCCATAAAGACATATTCCCAATTCCTTGGGTAACTTTTGTAAAAAATGAAACATCACCTCTTACAAAATACTGAAATAATGTAAGGTCAATGTTTTCCTTTAGAACTTTGATTTCATTATCATTCAAGTAAAATATTTGTCCATTAAAGTGCTCTTTACTTGAAAGCTCCTGAAGGACTTCAATAAAAGTATTTGCATTTCCTAAAACACCTTCAAGAGTTGGATTTTTTGAATTATAAGGTTTGTAAAAATCACTAGGATTTAATGCTCCGTTTCCATCTTCATCTTTCCTTTCTTCAAGATATTTGATTAAAATAAGCATCATTAATACCCTTTTCACAAGAGGGGCATTCTCACTACCTACGCGAGAAATTATATTAGTTTTTACATTTTTTAGTTGAGTTAGCAGTTGTTCATATGCACCGTCCTCATATTTAAAATCTTTACCAGCATTTGAATCCCAAAACAAGCCAGAATCAAATTGGCGAACATTGTATTCGTCCAATTTCTCATTTACTTCATCTAATAAATTTATTAAATCGTGAGGGTGCGTTGTGAAAAACTCTCCATTATCATCTGCATCAGGTTTCTTCGCACAATTATAAACAAGGATTTCATTGTAATTATATATAAAACAGAAAGGAACCATCCCTGCATTCCAAAGTTTATGATGAATTTCAGCACCTGAAACATCATTAGCAATGGAATCAGAATTGTCGTAAATGTATATCTGCGGTTTAGGTGGACGTCCATCATTGTAGAACCTAAAATATACAGCTTTAGCTCCAAACTGCATTGCATATTCTAAAGCAAAGTATAAATCAGGGTTTTTCTCTTTTTCCTTGTTAGCTACGGACCTAATGCTGGATGAAATATTTTCATCCATACCAAGTTTGCCTAAAGCCAACTCAAAAGTCATATTTTTACCTACGTCCATCAGAATAATTAATTAATTCATTTTAATTTTTCAATTTGTAATAAATGTACAACTAAATCATTATCAATTGTTTATATTCTATTTTGCTTAGAAATTAGCACCAGACTAATTTTATTGAAATAATTTTTACAAAAAAAAGAAATAAAAACAAAAAAACTGATAAAAACAAGAATTTTCTTTACTTTTTATTTTAAGTGCTTGTATTTAATGAGTTGTTTTTTCCTCCTATTTAGTTAAGTCAGTAGGATAACCAACTTCCCAAAAACTTATTTTTTGTGTTTCGTAGAAATACAAAAACCGATTTATTATGATTATAGGAAGCAAAGCAGAGAATTGTAAAGTCCGGTTTGCACCTAATAGGTACAATGTGGCTTGATTTTTATCGGAGATAAAAAATGAAAAATGTTTCTGCTGAAAAATGCTTATCCTACTTATCCTCATCAATGGATGAAAAAAGGTGCATTTAGCACTTTTGTTAATTCTCAAACCGGAAAGCGGATTGCTCCGGTGATTTGGGTTGTTCCGATGGTTGTTCTTTCTGCCGGTTTTTGTTTTCCACTTCGTCATAAACGGTGTGAGCCTGTGGTGCCGTTTAAAAACTGGGCAGTGTTTACACTGCCTATAAAGAAACCCGGCGCGGCAGGGTTTCTTTGTTGTGGTCATAAGCTTTGCGCATACGGATATGCGTTTTGGTGATGGGTTCTTTCAGTGTTCCGATTTCTGTACGGTTCAGTTTATCTAATTCGTCCAGGTCGATAAGCATTCATTCTGCTAGGTGAATTAATATGTCTTTATTATTGGGGTTGATAGTGCCTGAAAACATATTCTTTTAAAGGCTTTGCGATGAGTTTCCTATCCAGGTTGTTTTCCCGATTCCCTGCAGTAATAAAAACTCCTGGTTATCTAAAAAGGTATCCTTTTAGGTTCGTTTCATGCGTTAAGGTGCGTGGTGATTTCATCTAAACTTGCAACCAATTTTGTATATTAGTTTTTGTTTAAAATAATTGCTTCCATTTTCAATAAATTTTATGATTATGGTCTACATCTATTTTATATTTTTAATAAATTAAAATTCTCTTAGTATTATTCAATCAAGAGAGTATCTATTTTTTATCATTTCTTCCCTTCAAAACTCTCCAACTCTTTATTCACCTCATCTAATAATTGCTTTTCTGTTGGTAAATATAGTTCGTATTGGCTGGCAATAATCTGTTTTTGATTTTCGGGAAGTGTGAATTTTACTATTGCATCGTTTTTATTTGCACAAAGCAAAATTCCAATGGTCGGGTTTTCGTGCGACAGTTTTTCTATCCGATCATAATAATTTACATACATCTGTAATTCCCCGATATCCTGATGTGTTAGTTTAGTGGTTTTGATTTCAATAATTACAAAACATTGTAACAGGCGGTTGTAAAAAACTAAGTCTACAAAAAACTCATCGCCCTCAAGATGTATTCTTTTTTGCCTTGCCACAAATGAAAATCCATTACCTAACTCCAATAAAAATTCCTGCAGATGCGTGATAATCGCATTTTCCAAATCTCTTTCGTAGTAAGATGCTTCTCTTTTCAAACCTAAGAACTCCAAATACATAGGGTCTTTAATGATTTCTTTGGCATCGGATGGCTGTTTTTCGTTTCGGGCAATTGCTAAAACGTTTTTCCTGTCATTGCTTAATAAAAGACGTTCGTACAAATTGCTGTAAATCTGCCGTTCCAACTGTCGAACTGTCCAGTTATTTTTTACTGTTTCGGCAATATAAAACCCTCTTTTGTACTCGTTATCAAGCCTTATCAATAATTTATATTGGCTCCAACTCAATTGCGAATACAGTGTATTCGTAATTGGAAAAGTCCGGTAGAACTGCCGGAATAATTCAATTTGTCTTCTGGAATATCCACTGCCATATTCCGGTTCTAATTCTTTGGATATGTATTCAGTAAGATATTTCCCGTAATCTGCACGTTCTTTTCCTTCTTGTTCTTCTTCAAAGATACGTTTGCCAATATGCCAATACATTAGGGTGCGCTCATGGTCAACGGCACGGATAGCCTTGTCTTTAGATTGGGCTATAATCGCTTTTATATCTGTTATAACAGACTGATTAATAAGCATCGTGTAATGAAATAATATTAGAATGTTAAAGGTACAAATTATTATTATGTGACATTGTCCTATTTGTCGTATAAATAGGAGGTTGCGCAGAATAACTAATTTACAGGAAACTTTCTTTTGTATTTCTCAGAAATAAAAATCGATTTATCATATGATTTTGAAGTAAAGCTTTGTATAAGTGCCCTATTTATACTGTATAGCGTTGCGCTTAACGAAGTTCCGAAAAAAATGCGGATTTTTTCAAAACATGTTTTAGAAAAAATAGGGAGCATTTATTTCGGATCCGAATTTAGTTAAGCGTCGTGTTGAACGCAGCCCTTCAGGCAAGTTCAACAGGTGTGTGTGGGCAATTCGGTTAAGCGCAACGTTGAGACGCAAAGGCGTAAGAGAAAGGGTCGGGAGTTTGCGAACCGCGCAAGCGGGAGAAAACGTAGACACTTTCTTAGCGCAGGGTTGCGTCTCAACTAGATCGGATTACTCTTAATATAACTAAAAAATTAAAATGGAGTATACTTAAATGCTAATCTCAATAGATAACTATTAAAAAATTTAAATTTAGTTCGTAAACAAATTCCGTATCGACTCCACTGTATACGCAGCAACACTTTCATTAATTTCATTATTATTCTCAAGTCTTTTGATTTTCGATAGTAAAGACAAAGCCTCTTCAAAATCATTACTATTCATAACATCCAGAACAGGATATAAGCTTTCGTAATGATTTTCTTTCAGTTTAAACTCTTTCTTTAAAATAAACAAAAGCTGTTGCGCAAAAAGATTGGTGATATCTTTTTCTTTTATTTTACGAATTTTAAAATGAATATCAGTGACTTTTTTATTGCCGTATTTTTTTAAATAGGTTGTGTCATTCTCCAAATCTATAGAACAATGACTGTTTTTTAAATCTTTTTCTATACGCTTCAGTACTTCTCTTTTAAAGGCGGCAAAGTTTAAAAATTCATGAGGCATAATGCCCAGCTCTTCTTTTAATTTTTCTAACGATATTTTCAAGTAACCTGTATTTTTCCAGGCTGATAACATAAAGTAAAACTTTTGAGTGTATTTGCAGGTCGCATTTAATGCAGTTTCATAATACCATTTGGTAAATTCAATGGGACGGTCGTTTACGGTTTTTATGTTGGTAAGCGCCAAAGCAGCCTTTCTGGCAATTTTAAGCCTTACGAATGCACTTTGATAATACTTTCCTTTCTGTTCTCTTTCTACTGCCAGAATAATCATTGAGAGTTCCTCCCTATTTTTACCAAATTTTGAAGGAAGTATAATCTTAAAACCGGATTGAAGTTCAATGATGGCTGTATAAAGCGCTTCATAACTCATTGGTTTGACAATTTTCGACATATCAATCGAAACAACAAAAGTTGAATCCTCCGGATCATAATCAATATTCTTCGGCAACTCTTTCTTTTTATATAATGTCATCTCTCGAAGACCATTCAGTTCATACATGATTGTAGCGAATATTTTATTTTGATACAAACTTAATGGCTCAAATACATGCTTCTTTTTTTGTTGTAAGAAGACAGAAGCAGAGATTTCATTACTTTGATAAATAGGAGAAAGAAACTGCTTTGTTGTTCCACTTTCGTTTTCCATAATCAATTTAAGTAAAATGACAAAAGCTTACAATGTGCTGTAGCTCATGAACGTATTTTATCTTGCAATGAATTTGCGTGTCATTGCTTAGCAATAAATCTATAATAAAATTATTATTGCCCAACTTTAAAAAATGAAACTCTTTACACCTGATTTTTTCTGTCAATTCAAATATCCATTTTTCATTTAATGGAACAGGTAGCAGATTCTCAATGCAGCTACTATTTGCTTTGTTGCCCAACAAAACAGTAGATTTATTCTCAATAGAAATTATTTCCTGAACACTATGTGGAGTCTCTACACTGGTAAAAAAGTATCCAATACATAAGTGGAACATTGAATAATAGTCTTTCATCATTAGAGGTTTATAACTATTTGCTCATATTTTTCTTTCTTCCGGAATGTTGAATTCTGTGCAAGAAAGCTTTTTCTGCCTCCTCTTCAGTTTCTTGCTTTGTCTTCTGTCGAAAGGAATACAACCATTCTTCCAATTCATCTGTTTTAAAATAAATTTTGTTCCGCTGTTTAATAAAAGGTATTTCATTCTGGCTGGTCAGTAAATAAATTTTACTTTTAGATATTCCTAAAAACTTCCTGGCTTCTTCTAGAGAGATGATTTTATTCTTCTCTTTTATATTTATTTCATTAATTTTTCTTTCCCGGTCATATTGCGTAATAGCATTACGAACTGCCGAAATAATTATATCCGATAATTCCTCTCTGTTTAACTGGATAATAATACCTTCCATATTCAGCGCATTTTATTACTAAGTATTCTATATTGTTCATTGTAAAATTCAATTACTCCTTTCGTGTTTTTATTAATAATATCGCCTCTTAATACTTTATAAACCCAATCTAAAGAGCGATTATAATTATCAGCTGTAATGTCAACAGCCTTAGCTTTAATAAAATCTTTTGTTTTAGGTAATGGAGTGGGTGTAATTTGGTTGGATTTTAATAAATTGTTCATAGTAACAAGTTTTTAGAATGATAAATTATATTTGATTATGGCTAAATTAGAAGATAATAATCTTCTAATAAAATAATTATTCAATTATTTTATTATTTTTATTAATTTGCATCCGATAAGAATCATCATCTATGAATAAGATATTGAAAGCATTTGAGCGATTAGCTAAAAAAGAGAATATTACAATAACTATGTTGGAAAGTAGGCTTGGAGCCAGTAAAGGCGTACTTACCAAGGCAATAGCGAATAATTCTGATATTCAAAGTAAGTGGCTGATAAAACTAGTAGAGACTTTTCCCGAATATAGTTTAGATTGGTTGATTAATAACGAAGGAGAACCGGAAAAGCTACGAGTACAAAATAAAAAATTATTGGTGAAAAAGATGAAAGACGATGCAGAAGAATATGCGCAACAAATCAGACAACTTGATATAGAGAATAAAGATTTAAAAGAACAAATTATTCAGTCCCATAAACAGCATCTTAGCCAGTCTCAACGAATAAGGGAATTATCTGAAGAAGTAGAAAGATATAAAAAAAATAGTCCATCTGCTGTTTGAAATTTCCGGGCAGTACAATTAATTTTTCCCTTTATTATTCACATCGGGATAAAAAAATTTCTGTTTAGATTCTTTTTTAAATATATAGTATTTTAAAAAAATCTTTTTAATCTATTTAGACTATTCTAAACAGTTGTATATAAACATATTAATACGAGCTATTATGTGTAAATCCTAACATTATTGTGAGCATATCCTAACTTTCAGCAGGATAATTGTGTGTTAATCCTAACAATCGCACGAGTCTAATATGAGGAAATCTAAACTTCTATTGTGAGCAATCCTAAACATATTATAGGTTATTGTGCGAAAATCCAAACTTATTTCTGTGGATAAATGCATTTCCCTTGTTTTTCAAGTAGAAATCTTAAAAGTTGAATTTTGTGGGGCAAATTGTGGGGCAAATTTATAAAATGTAATAAAGTTATAATAAATAGAAAAGCCCTGAAACGTACTGTTTACAAGGCTTTTAGGTTGTGATCCGATCAGGATTCGAACCTGAGACCTACTGCTTAGAAGGCAGTTGCTCTATCCAGCTGAGCTATCGGACCTCCGTTTTAGGATTGCAAAAATAGACTTTATGGAAATATTTACCAAAAAAGTTTTATACCTTTTTCTCTCCGCTTGTTTTGCTACATTTGCATTCTAAATATTGGATATGAGAGCTATACAAATGGTAGATTTGAAAAGTCAATACCATAAAATTAAAAATGAAGTAGATAAAGCTGTGATTGAGGTGCTGGAAAGCAGTGCTTTTATTAACGGGCAAGCTGTTAGAGATTTTTCCCAGAATCTCTCAACATATTTGTCCGTCAAACATGTTATTCCCTGTGCCAATGGTACAGATGCCTTGCAAATTGCTTTGATGGCGCTGGATTTACAACCCGGTGATGAAATCATCACACCCTCATTTACATTTATTGCCACTACGGAAGTGGTTGCTTTACTTGGCTTAAACCCCGTGTTTGTAGATGTTTTAAAAGATACTTTTTGTCTGGATATAGAATCTGTTAAAAAGGCAATTACACCTAAAACCAAAGCTATTGTACCGGTGCATTTATATGGTCAGTCTGCCGATATGGAACCATTGATGCAACTGGCAAAAGACCATAATCTGTACGTAATTGAAGATAATGCGCAAGCCTTAGGTGCCAAATATACATTTTCTGATGGCACGGTAAAAAGCGCAGGAACAATAGGAGATATAGGAACTACCTCATTCTTTCCCGCTAAAAATCTGGGTGCGTATGGTGATGGTGGAGCAATTTTTACCAATGACTATTCACTGGCTGCCAAGATGCGTAAAATAGCCAATCATGGTTCAGATAAAAGATATTATCATGAAATAGTGGGCTGTAATTCACGCTTAGACACTATACAAGCTGCGATACTGGATATTAAACTTAAATATCTTGATACTTATGCTAAAGCAAGGAATAAAGTTGCACAGCAATACAACGAAGCTTTTGCCGGTAATGAAAAAATTATCACTCCAAAGGCTGCAAAGAACACCACACATGTTTTTCATCAGTATACATTAATTTTGGAAGATACTGACCGTAACGGTTTGCAACAATATCTGGCAGAAAAAAATATTCCGGCTATGATTTATTATCCCGTGCCGGGGCATAAACAGGAAATGTTTCAGCAATTTAATCAGGATTATGATTTGCCTGTGACAGATTACCTTACTGACAGAGTAATTTCCTTACCCATTCATACGGAAATGGACGAAGAACAAATGAATTATATAATCAGTAGTGTACTCGACTTTGTAAATAAATAATTATTGATTAATTTTCCAAAAACTTTTTATGAAACCTGTAATATTAGTAACCGGAGGTAACGGACAATTAGGAAACGAACTGCAATTATTGCATTTCTCTTATCCTGCTTATCAATGGGTATTTGTGGATGTGGATGAAATGAACCTGACCAGCAAAGAAAGTATTGATGCGGCTTTTGAACAATATAAGCCATCCGTTGTGGTGAGTTGTGGTGCTTATACGGCAGTGGATAAAGCGGAAGAAGAGAAAGAACTTACTGAAAAAATAAATGCCACATCTGTAGGAATTATTGCAGATAATTGTAAAAAGTTAAACGCAGAATTGATTCATATTTCTACTGATTATGTTTTTGACGGACAGGGAACATCTCCCTACAAACCTGATCAGGAAACAGATCCATTAAATCATTATGGACTCACTAAAAGAGATGGCGAAGTTTTAGCAATGGAAAAAAATCCAAAAACTGTTATTATCCGTACAGCCTGGGTGTACAGCAGTTTCGGGAAAAACTTCGTAAAGACCATAATGCGTCTTATGGGTGAGAGGAGTGAAATAAGTGTTGTGAACGATCAGATTGGTTCCCCCACTTATGCGAGAGATTTGGCGAAAGTGATTGTAAAAATCATTACTGCTAAGGATACAAAATATGGTATTTATCATTTCACCAACGAGGGAATTATTTCGTGGTACGATTTTACAGAAGAAATTAAATCTATTGCAGGCTTGTCTTGTATGGTGCATCCTATACCTTCTTCGCAATTTCCTACGCCGGCAAAAAGACCATCGTATTCAGTGCTGGACAAAACTTCACTTGTAGAAGATTATGGAATAGAACTCAAAGACTGGAAAGATAGTTTGAGAGAATGTATGCAGGTGTTGATGCCAATCACTTAAATAGATGATAGTGGATAGTTGAAAATGGAAAGTTGAAAGTCGAAAATGAGAATCAATTATTAATTATTAATTATTAATGATTAGTTATTAATTGTCTATGTATAAATGATGTGTGTATCTGAGTCTTAATCTCAACCTTAACCTTAGCCTAA